>MTLE01006855.1_pt1 | contig 21316 bp, 21 predicted proteins | sample 1982461 | NCBI WGS metagenome assembly MTLE01 (sample SAMN05712605, study PRJNA340218) | biofilm metagenome | isolation source: sample SPL anode biofilm adapted to -200 mV | place: USA | collected 2012-02-03
AATTATGTCAATGTGCCAATTGAATGAAATATTTTGTATTCAATTAGCACATTGGCATATTATTTTATTGTCAAATTAAAACCTCATTCCTCTCAGCAGTTCTCCAATTTCCATGCGTTTTTTACCCGGAGCCTGAATTGATTTTAGTTGCACAAATCCGTCTTTCAGAGCAATTTTGGCATATCTTTTACCATCCGTTTGTATTGAACCAACAAGTAAATTGTGATGCGCGATTTCCTTTTCTGTTTCAAAAACTTTCAGAATCGTTTTTTCATCCTGTCCTGGAAACTGAAGTTCGAGCCACGCGGCCGGATATGGTGACAGCCCCCGCACAAAATTATAAACCTGCTCAACAGTTTGCGACAAATCAATTTCGCAGGTTTCTTTAAAAATTTTAGGAGCGGCTTTTAATACAAGTTCAGGATGAATAAATTGTGACTGATCTACAGCATCTGTTTTTCCTTCCATCAGCATATCAACGGTTTTTTTCACAAGCCCAGCCCCCATTTCCATAAGTTTATCATAAACGATTCCGGCATTATCCGTTTCTGAGATAGGTAACTTTTCCTGCAAAATAATTTTTCCGGTGTCAATTTCGTGTGTCAGAAAAAAGGTGGTAGCGCCGGTTTCCTTCTCACCGTTGATTATCGCCCAGTTAATAGGCGCAGCACCACGGTATTGAGGTAACAATGAGGCATGAAGATTAAATGTTCCTAATTTTGGCATATTCCACACTACCTCAGGCAACATTCGGAATGCAACCACAATTTGTAAATCGGCACGCAACTGCTTTAATTCCTCCAAAAAAGCTTCATCTTTGAGTTTTTCGGGCTGTAACAAAGGTAAATTTTGTTCCAGAGCATATTGTTTTACGGCAGAATACTGAACTTTGTGTCCGCGCCCGACAGGTTTATCGGGCATGGTAATAACCCCAACAACTTCATACTTATTTTCAACTAATATTTTGAGACTTTCCACTGCAAAATCAGGCGTCCCCATAAAAACAATTCTCATTTTCAACCTCTGTTTATTTATTTCTGCAAATTATTAGTTTCTCTTATCTACGCCCCACATCAATTTATTTTTCAATGTATCAAAAAAAGTATGATTTATCTGTTTGATAATCTTCACGGTATAATCAGCTTTGGAAATCCTGATTTGGGTTTTGTGCTCCAGCACTTTGGATCTTCCATCAATAGCCATCATAAAACTGCGTGTGCGGCTGTGTACTTCCAGTTCAATCATCCACGAATCAGGAACAATTAACGGACGGACATTTAAACTGTGCGATGCCACCGGGGACAAAATAAAATTCTGCGCCTGAGGAACAACCAACGGACCACCCACACTCATGGAATATGCCGTTGAACCTGTTGGAGTCGATACAATCAGGCCATCAGCCTGATAAGTATGAACCAACTCACCATTTACTGTCGCATTAATACTGATCATTGATGAACCATCCTGCTTTAAAACAGCTACTTCGTTCAGTGCATAAGGATATTCCAGCGTGGTTCCATCCAGAATTTCGACATAAAGTAACGACCTGTCTTCAACAATAAACTTTTCTGAAACAATATCATCCAGAGCTGAAATTATATCTTCGTTGGGAATATCAGCCAAAAAGCCTAATCTTCCGGTGTTAATGCCAAGAATAGGAATTTGTTTACGCCCGATATGTGCAGCAGTATTCAAAAAAGTGCCATCTCCGCCTATACTCAAAACCAAATCGGCATAGAAATTATCATCACGGATTACTCCGATATTCTCCATCGAAAATTTGCCATATTCATGAACAAAATCAAAGAGTTCCTTGTCTAATAAAAGCGTAACATCTTTTTCTTTGAAAAATTCGAACAACACTTCCAATCGGGAGAGTATTACAGTTCGGTACGTATTTCCAAAAATAGCTATTCTCATTCTGTCTGTATTTAATTAAGGCTTAATTTAATTGATAACATGCTATTTACCTATTATTTAGACCAATTTGTTTAATAAAATAACTCAAAGTAAATTCAGTACTGATATACCCTCATTTTTTTTAGCTATTTTTGTAGCAAAATAATTTCGGTTATTTTACAACATTGCAAAGGAACTAAATGTAAACGAAATCAGCAAATCTTTTTGATACTAGTTGTTCTTATAAACTATTATCATTTCAAAAAAACAATTAAAACTAAAACACTGACATGCAGCACTTTGATCCTCAAACATGCGATGTCCTTATTTCAGGTCAAAGACTGAATTGAGATATAATTTTAAAACAAATGACAAAATTAAGTGTAAATATCAATAAAATTGCCACATTGCGAAATGCACGCGGAGGAAATGTTCCAAATGTGTTGCAGGTAGCTTTGGATTGTGAAAAATTTGGAGCACAGGGCATTACAGTCCATCCAAGACCGGACGAACGACATATACGATACGCTGATGTATGGGATCTGAAAGCAGCGTTGAAAACGGAATTCAACATCGAAGGTTATCCGGCACCCTCCTTTATCAAATTGGTGAAAGAAGTCAAACCTCATCAGGTCACTCTGGTACCTGATCCGCCGGAAGCATTAACATCTAATGCCGGTTGGAATACAGTCGAAAATCTGGAATTTCTCAAAGATACTGTTTCTGATTTCCAGTCCGTTGGCATAAGAGTTTCAATTTTCATTGATACTAATCTTAAAAATATTGAATATGCCGCCCTTACCGGAACCGACAGAGTTGAAATGTATACAGAGCCATATGCATCTCAGTATCCTGAAAACAGAGAATTGGCCATTGCACCGTTTATCGAAGCAGCTAAAATGGCAAAAAAACTGGGATTAGGTCTGAATGCCGGTAACGATTTAAGTCTTGAAAACCTGCAATACATGCACACCTGCATACCATGGATTGACGAAGTATCAATAGGACACGCATTAATTGCAGATGCATTATATTATGGACTCGAAGACACAATAAAGCGCTATAAATTACAGTTACAATAATTATACTTTTAAAATTTCGGTACGAATTTTGATAATTGAACAACTTAAAAACCATAATTAAAAAAATATGAACTTATTGCTTATCCTGCAAGACACTGCAAACCTTGCTCAAACAACTACAACTACCGCACCTGTTCCCGAAATGAATCTTTGGAAAATGGCTACTTACGGAGGTCCTATCATGATTGTACTGACTCTGATGCTGGCCTTCGGGGTATATTTGTTTATCGAAAGACTGGTTACATTAAAACAAGCTTCCGAAGAAGACAAATCATTTATGAACAGAATTAAAGATTATATTTACGATGGTAAAATTGATGCAGCATTAAAATTGTGCCGCGACTCAAATACACCGGCATCCCGAATGGTGGAAAAAGGCATTAGTCGTCTGGGCAGACCAATGAGCGATGTATTGGTAGCCATCGAAAATATAGGAAATCTGGAAATTGCAAAACTTGAAAAAGGACTTGTAATCATGGCTTCTATTTCAGGGGGTGCGCCGATGCTTGGCTTTTTAGGTACAGTTACCGGGATGGTGAGTACGTTCTACAACATGTCTTTAAATAATAGCGGAACCATTCAGTTAGGAGATTTGTCAGTAGGTATGTATCAGGCTATGGTGACTACTATCGGCGGATTAATTGTTGGTATTCTCGCCTACTTTGCATACAATTATTTGGTATCAAGAGTTGACTCCGTTGTTCGCAAACTGGAAGCAAAAACAATGGAATTTCTGGATCTTTTGAACGAACCGGCATAACTTTCCACATATAAATAAATGATTTACACACACTTAATCATTTAAAGCAAATTGTAAATTTATAAATCGCAAATTAAAATTATGGCATTAAAAAAAAGATCAAAAGTCGAAGCCGGATTTGCAATGTCATCAATGACTGACATTGTGTTTTTGTTGCTTCTCTTTTTTATCATGGCTTCCACCATGTCTTCGCCAAACGATATAAAATTAAATCTCCCTCAAAGCAAAGCCAATACTTCAACAAAATCTGTAATTGCAAAAGTTTCGATCGATGCTGAAGGAAAGTACTTTGTAGCAATGGGAAACAGTCAGCCTGTGGCAATAGCACCGGAGTTGCTCGAATCATATATAATGAATCTGGTAGCTCAAGACACCACAACTTACATTGCTTTGCATGCCGATCAAAACATTCCGTATAAAGATGTTGTAAAAGTTCTGGATATTGCCAATCAGCACAAATTAAAATTAGTAATTGCTACTCAATCAGCAGAAAAATAGCAGCGTGAAGAAATCGAATTTATACGGCATTATAGGTTCTGCTATCTTTTTAGCAATCATATTCCTGCTACTGTGGTTTATCATCCTTCCCGGAATGAAAAAACCGGAAGATGAAGGAATCATGATTAGTTTCGGAGATGCAACCGAAGGAAGCGGAATGACAGAGATGCCGGTGGAAACACCTCCGGTTAAGGTAGCAACGCCTTTACCTCCGGCAGCAAAACCGGTTAAACAGGATTTGCTCACACAAACCGACAATTCGCTGGCAATAGCCGAACAAAAAAAGAAAGAAAAAGAAAAAAAGGAGCAGGAATTAATTGAAAAGCAAAGGCTTGAAGCCGAAAGAATTGCCGCCGAGAAAAAACGCAAAGAGCAGGAAGCCATAGACAAGGCCAATGCCATGAATGGAATGTTTGGAAATAATAATTCGACCGGAAGTGGCACTTCAGCCGAATCCACCATGCAGGGAAATCCTGTCGGTAAAGGTTCATCCGGTGGAAACTCATGGTCGCTGAGTGGCAGAAATCTGAGTGGCAGATTAGTATCACCCAGCTACGTAAACGACGTTGAAGGCAAAATAACCGTAAATATCAGAGTTGATCAGAGCGGAAATGTTATCAGCACTTCAATCGGTTCACCAACTACAATATCCGATGCTGAAACGAGAAATGCAGCAATGGCAGCTGCCAAAAACACTCACTTCAGCAGTGGGAAAGATATTTCATCAGGAATGATAACATATAATTTCAAATTAAGATAATTGATATGAAAATATTTGTATTTCTGGCAAATGGTTTCGAAGAAATTGAAGCCATTGCTCCGATAGACATATTCAGACGTGCGCAGATTGATGTCACCACTGTATCTATATATGAAATCAAAGAAGTGACCAGCGCTCATGGAATAACTGTACAAGCTGACAGCATATTTTCAGAAACAGATTTTTCAGGAGAAAAACTGCTTTATCTGCCCGGAGGTATGCCCGGAACCAAAAATTTAGATGAGCACGACGGATTAAAAAAATTATTACAATCTCAGGCAGATAAAAATAATCCTATTGCGGCTATTTGTGCCGCACCTTCCATTCTTGGTAAAATGGGACTTTTAGACGGGAAGGAAGCAATCTGCTATCCCGGATTTGAGGAATTATTAACAGGCGCAACCATATCAAAAGACAAACTGGTAAAAACAGGTAACATCAATATGGCGAAAGCTGCAGGTGTGGCAATTCCGTTCGCTCTGAAAATAGTGGAAGAACTTAAAGGAAAAGATCAGGCAGACAAAGTAGCCAATTCCATCTGCTATTAAATAATTTTAATATTTTTATACATAAAACAAACAACAAGAGCATTAACTATTACAGGTTGTTAAACATAAAAAATCAGGCACAAAAAAAAGGAATAATTAAATTATTCCTTTTTTTATAACTCAATGCTGTATAACTTAATTTACTGCAGCTGTTAATTCAGCACCTGCTTTGAATTTAGCAACTTTTTTAGCTGCAATAGTAATAGCTTGTTTTGTGGCAGGATTGATACCCGGACGTGCTGCACGTTCTGCAACTGAGAAAGTTCCGAAACCTACTAAACTAACTTTGTCACCAGATACAAGTGCATCTGATACACTTTTAACAACTGCATCAAGAGCTTTCTTAGCGTCAACTTTGGTAAGACCTGCTTCAGCAGCGATAGCATTGATTAATTCTGCTTTGTTCATAAGATTTAATTTTTTTATTAGAAACAATTAAGATAGATTTTTGATTTTGCAAATGTAATAGTTTGTGAATAATATGCAAGCATTTATATTAAAAAAAATCAGTTTATTTTACATCTTTTCAAAAAATATGTTAGAAAACATATTTAAGGAGTAATTTTAATTACTTTTGTAATACAATCATCAAAAAATAAAGCATTTTGTATAACTGAAAAAAGAGAAAATAAAGTCTGTTTTAATGGTATCTGCTTAATAATAACGTACAAAAGCGAATTTATATTTTCTAACTTTTTTAAATTTCACCATCAATCTTAAAGAAATGAATAACTACAGACCATCATTCCTGAGTTCAATTCCTCCCGTTGTCAAAAATCTGATTGCAATAAATATAATTCTCTGGTTAGCAAGTGAACTATCACCGTCGTTTTTCAATAAGTGGGGTATAGATACCAATCTCACAGATATTCTGGGATTACATTCCTGGGGTGCTTCAAAATTTAATCCGGCACAATTCATTACTTATATGTTTATGCACGGTGGATTCAACCATGTTTTCTTCAACATGTTTGGACTGTATATGTTTGGTGGCGTATTGGAACAATTATGGGGCACCAGACGTTTTTTATTTTATTATTTGCTCACAGGTGTGGGAGCCGGCATTGTGCAGGAAATTTTCTGGACATTTGAATACCATTCTGTTTTTGCAGCCATTAATAATGCGATCGCATCAAACTCGGGGGAACAACTGTTACCGTTTCAGAATATCATAAGCCATTATTTTGACATTTCCAATATTGAGAGTTTAAATACACCGACTCTGATTGAACTGAAAAAAGTATTTATGAATCTTCCGGTAACGATAGGAGCTTCCGGTTCTATTTTTGGATTGTTGCTGGCATTTGCATGGCTCTTCCCCGAAGCAAAAATAATGCTGATATTTCTGCCAATTCCAATTAAAGCCCGCGTATTTGTACCTATCTACGGCATTATAGAACTTTTTATGGGCGTAGCAAATTTTTCGGGAGACAATGTAGCTCACTTTGCACATTTGGGTGGTATGCTTTTTGGAGTATTACTTATACTCTACTGGAGGAAGAAAAATATTCGATAACGTGTAACATAATGGTTAAATATGGACATTTTTTATAATATCAGACAGACATTTCGTCAGGGAAATTCGTTAATCAAATTAATTTATATAAATGTTGCTGTATTTATACTCGTAAATGCGGTAATACTTTTTTCCACACTTTTCAAATCTTCATCTGATTACATTATCACTTATCTGGCTATTCCGGCAGATCTGATATCACTGCTGCATCGGCCGTGGACTATCGTAACCTACATGTTTTTGCATCAAAACTTCTGGCATATTTTGTTCAATATGGTCAGTTTATTCTGGTTTGGCAAAATATTCCTTATGTATTTTTCCGAAAAACAACTGGTAGGCTTATACATTATCGGAGGCTTAATAGCTGCTCTGTTTTACGTAGCCGCCTACAATTTATTTCCACTGTTCAGCGATAGTTTACAGGCAAGTATATTATTGGGTGCATCCGGTTCAATAATGGCAATTATTCTGGCCACAGCCATACAGTCACCAAACATGGAATTACAGGTTTTGCTTATAGGAGCTGTAAAGCTGAAATACATTGCTTTAGTGTTTGTTCTGACAAGTTTTTTCGGGATAACATCAACTAATGCCGGAGGCGAAATTGCACATCTTGGAGGCGCTTTGGCAGGTTATTTATTTATTGTATCTTTGCATCAGGGGAAAGATTTTACAAAAGGTTTGAATAAAATTCTGGACTCGGTTTTCAACATATTCGGTCCAAGAAAACTAAAAGTAAAACCCGGTAAAAACAGAGAAAAAAGGCCAATGTCGGATGCTGAATTTAACATGAACAAAGCAAAAAAAATGGCTGAAATTGACAAGATCCTGGATAAAATAAAAACCTCAGGTTACGAAAGTTTGTCAAGTGAAGAAAAGAAACGATTATTTGAGCAGGGTAATAAAAAATAATTCAATAACTGAATTATGAATCTTTAAGTTCATGTTTGGAAAAACAATTTTAAAATGGATCGTCCTGGCAGCAAATATCGTTGCCTTGTTTTTCATGATCATGACTCTGCTTGGTACTGTCATAAGTCCGGAACGTTTCACATTGTTCGCTTATTTTGCGCTGATTTATCCGGTTTTTATTATACTGAATATAGGCTTTGTTGTCCTATGGTTGTTTGCGCGCAAATGGTATTTCCTGCTTTCGCTTACCGTATTGCTTTTCTCAACCACACAGATAAGTGAAACTATTCCGATCCATCTGGGTAAAAAAGATACTTTAATTACTTCAAAACCGATTCATATATTAACTTACAATATGATGATGGGAGGCAAATTGGTGAAACACACAAAAAAAAATCCAAACAATAAAGTTATTCAGTACATCCTTGATACAAATGCTGACATAGTTTGCCTGCAGGAATTTATGGTTAGCCGGAATAAAGAGTACCAGACACATGCCGATATGTTGAAATGTTTTAAAACTTATCCCTACAAATATATATGTTATGTCCAATCTGAGAAATCCAGATTGTATGGTATCGCTACCCTTTCCAAATTCCCGATTATAAAAAAGCAACGTATTTATTACCCTTCTTACACAAATGCTTCAATCTATACTGACATAAAAATAAACAATGAAACCATTAGGGTAATCAACAATCATCTGGAATCGAACAGGTTAACAGACAACGACAAGTCAATGCCATTGAAATTGAAAGATAATTTTGATGCAGAGCACCTTAAAGGTATTACCCTCCATTTTTCACGCAAATTGGGTGTAGCCTACAAACTCAGAGCTCATCAGGCAGACGAGGTGGCCAAAGTAGTAAAAAATTCTCCATATAAAATTATTTTGTGTGGCGATTTTAATGATGTTCCGGCATCTTATGCATATACCACAGTAAAAGGAGACTTAAACGATTCGTTTGCAGAAACAGGAACCGGTTTGGGTTGGACTTACAGTCAAGGATTATACAAATTCAGAATTGACTATGTAATGTACGACTCCACATTATTTGCACCGGTGAATTACGTGAGCGATAAAGTAAAATACTCCGATCATTACCCGGTAAAATGCGATCTTGTGTTTTTACCATCAAAATAAATTATTCTTTAAAAAAAATAAAATATAAATTTTTAAACTTATCATTATGAACGTACCAGCAAATTTAAAGTACACTAAAGAACACGAATGGATCAAAGCAGAAGGTGCTAATGCATATGTTGGAATAACCGATTACGCACAAAGCGAATTAGGAGAGATAGTATTTGTAGAAGTTGAAACAGTAGGTGAATCTATGAAAGAAGGCGATGTTTTCGGAACAATTGAAGCTGTTAAAACTGTATCGGACTTATATCTCCCTACTTCGGCAAAGATACTTGAATTCAACAAAGAACTCGAAGATGCTCCGGAGCTTGTAAATGACGATCCGTATGGCAAAGGATGGATTATAAAAGTTGAAATTACAGATGCAGCCCAACTCGATTCACTGCTTTCCGCAGCAGAATATGAAGCATTAATAGGACAATAAAATATCTCTTGCAAAAAGAGATAATAATTTTTTAAAAATAAAACAACAATGAAACCAAAAGTAAGTATTATAATGGGTAGCACTTCCGATTTGCCGGTAATGGAGAAAGCTGCTGCCTTACTCAATGAATTTGAAATACCTTTTGAAATAAATGCACTCTCGGCTCACCGTACTCCGCATGAAGTTGAGGTTTTTGCAAAAAATGCTCAGTCAAACGGGATAGAAGTTATAATTGCTGCAGCCGGCATGGCAGCACATTTACCGGGAGTTATCGCTTCAATGACAACTCTCCCCGTTATTGGGGTTCCAATCAACGCCTCGCTGGATGGGATGGATGCCTTATTGGCGATAGTACAAATGCCTCCGGGAATACCTGTTGCAACAGTTGGAATCAACGGTTCATTAAATGCAGCTATACTTGCAGTACAAATGCTTGCAGTTAACGATGAGCAGCTAAAACTCAAATTGGCAAAATACAAGGAAAGTCTGAAGAAAAAAATTGTAGAAGCCAACGAGCAACTGGCCAAAGTAAAGTACGATTTCAAAACAAATTAATATACAGTCAACAAAATGATTGCCGTGAAAATTGACAATCATTTTGTTACTCCTTTCAATAATATTAATCATAATAATCAATGAAAAAATCATTTCTGTTCCTGCTGATAGTGTCTGTCTTTGTGTCGTGCAATCAACAAAATAAGTTTAAAATCAGTGGTCATATAAAAGATGCCAATGGAAAAATGCTCTATTTGGTACATGATGCATTATTAAAAACAACTGTTCTTGACTCTGCAGAATTAAATGCAGAAGGAAAATTCAGCTTTAGGGCAAGTCGACCTGATTATCCAGACTTTTACAGTTTAAAACTCGACAATAAGACAATCACTTTTTCTGTCGATTCATGCGAAGATATAACTATCAACAGTCAGAACTCTAATTTCGCAATGGATTACACTATCACCGGGTCAAATGAATCTGCTCAAATTCAGCAGCTACGAAAGTCAGTTATGAACATTCAAATAATGGCAAATGAGCTGACGAATGAGCTGCCTGCAGAGGAAAGAAATCAAAAAATTGCTGAAATTCAGAAAAAAATTGAAGAACATAAAGAAATAGCAAAAAAACTTATTCTTCAAAACCCACGATCAACAGCAGCCTATTTTGCTCTTTATCAAAAAATAAACAATACTTATTTATTTTCGCCTTACGTCAAATCAGACAAACCTTATTGCGCAGCTGTAGCAACCGCATTCAATACGTTTATGCCCGACTACGAACGTTCTAAAAATATCTACGGGCTGGTTATGGATGCCATAAAGACAGAACGAAAAGCGCAGGAAGATGAAGCATGGCAACAGGTACTGGAACAATCAGGGAAAGGTTACATTGACATTGATTTAAAGAACAACAAAGGAGAAGTAAAAAAATTGTCTTCACTGGAAGGAAAAGTCGTATTAATTGATTTTTCGGCTTATGAAAGCGAAAACAGCGTGGATTATACGTTTGCTTTACGGGATTTATACAACAAATACCATTCGAAAGGATTTGAAATTTATCAGGTTTCGCTCGACCAGAGCAAACTACTCTGGGAACAATCTGTTGCGAACATACCATGGATTTGTGTCAGAGACGATAACGGGCCTAATTCAATATACGTTTCCACTTACAATCTATCTTCTATTCCTACTGCATTTCTAATGGATAAAAAAGGAAATATAGTTGCAAGAACACAGAATCCGGTAGAACTGAAAAAGGAAATCGAAAAATTATTATAACATTCAATAGACGCTACCTGAGCGTCTATTGTTTTTTTACATTCAGATACAACATGAAGGACTTCATAAAACAATCAGCGCTTTCAGTCGGGTTCGATGCCTGTGGCATAGCAAAAGCCGAAGTCCTGACTGAAGATGCTGAATTTATGAAGAAATGGCTGTCTGAAGGTAATAATGCCGATATGCATTATCTGGAGCGCAATTTCGAAAAACGAATTGATCCCCGTCAACTTGTTCCCGGCTGTAAATCAATTGTAGTAGTATTGTTTAATTACTTTCCTCAAAAAAAACAAAATTCTGCTGCTCCTCAAATTGCAAAATACGCCTATTCTTCAACGGATTATCATTTGGTTGTAAAAGCCAAATTAAAAGCACTGGAACAAAAAATTTCAGATGAATACGGACAGGATTGCTTCAACAACAACGTTCAGCATTCGTTTGTCGACTCAGCACCTGTTTTGGAGCGTCGCTGGGCCGAAAGAGCCGGTCTCGGGTGGATTGGGAAACATACACAACTAATCCATCCTCAACTTGGGTCCTATGTTTTTATCGGGATACTAATGCTAAACGTAGAAACTGAATACGACAGTCCTGTACTTCCACATTGCGGTAATTGTACACGTTGTATTGACAACTGCCCTACTCAGGCACTTACAGCCGGCACACTTGATCCAAGACTTTGCATCTCGTACCATACAGTTGAAAGTAAAAAAGAAATACCGGATGAAATAAAAAAACGTCTTTCGGGATTTGCTTTAGGGTGTGATATCTGTGCCGATGTATGTCCATGGAATAAAAAGTGGGCAATCCCGAACACACATCACGAATTAGCTCCAGCCAATGAAATTCTTGATTGGGATACAAATTCATGGCTGGAATTAGACATTGATAAGTTCAATGTAATTTTTAAAAATTCAGCCATCAAAAGGGCCGGATATTTAAAATTGAAACAAAACATTTCTGACGCCACAAAAAATTCAAAATAACGAATAAGTTATGACGAAAGCAAAAAGAGATTGTTCGGGTTTGAACAATCTCTTTTCATATATAAATAGCAGTTTTTTATAAAACCACTTTTGAGATTTGGCTTCCAACTTTTACCAAAATCACACCATGTGCATTCACAGAAACTGTATTCATACCCTCAACAGTCTGTTTGCTGAAAAGTTTCTGACCAATAGCATTATAAATTTCAACAGTTTGATTTGCGTTGGCATTAAAACGAATTTTACCGTTCTCAGCCGATATACTTATATTTCCGGCTTGTTGCAACCCCGTTGAAATTGTTGTTACCACACTTACTTCGTTAGACATCGAAGAGGTTACATGAGCATTTTTTGCAGTAACAGTGTAATAATATTGAGTCTCAGGCTCCAATCCCGATATCAATTTACTGGTTGCATCCGTAACTGTAAATGGTGAACCTGTAACAGGAATCTGAGCTTTTGCGTTGGTCATAGTATGCGATCCTAATGAGTCAATATCATCTATTCCAAATTGAAGCCATTCATTTAAATCAAATGGAACCAAAGGAGAACTTACGGAATTTTTTCTAACTAAAGTTTTATCGACCCCCCAATATGTAACCTGATTATAAACACCCACTTCATCAATTTGTACACCATTTTTAAACAATCCTATGGCATCATTCCCATTAAAGGATGCTGTCGAATTATTAGTATTATCGGCTAATGCAAGTATTGAAGAATTAGCATATGTGTTAGCCATTATATATACAGAATTGTTAGACAATGTTCCACTTAATATTAGTTCAGATGCATAAGAACCGACACCATTAGATTGTTTTTTTAGAGAGTATCGACTTAAATCTACTGTTCTTCCTGTTCCATTATATATTTCTATAGCTTTATTATTACTAGATCCTTCAACATATTCTGATATAATCAAATCAGGCACATTCCCTCCGGACATACTGTAAACATCTAACTGACATTCGGTTGCCCCCTGAACTTCATTCCAATTTGCAGTAAAACCATTATACGTTATTCCTGATGCATCTGTTGCAACAGGAGTATCAAGCGGGACATATTCCGCGGTTCCGGTCAGAGCGCGGGTAACATCAGGCGCACCGGCACTGCTTACCGTTAAAGTAGCAGTATGTGAACCTGCATCAGTAGGAACATATGACACAACAACAACCGTTTCAGGAGCAGTTCCATTTGTCTGTGCAACGGATGTTTGTGAAAGGTTAAACTGATTGGCATTATTTCCTGAAAGGCTAATTGTAACATTGTCAGTAAGATTAATTCCGCTAACAGGAATATTTTCAACATCGGTATTTCCTACATAGGCAGTAAAATCAGTCACCGGCACCTCTGTGACCGTGATTGTAGGAATATATCGGGTAACATTTAAAGTATATGCAGCAGTTGCTTCACAATAATCAACCGCATTGACTGTCCCTGCTGCCTGAGTAGCTGTTATAGTAGCAACACCCACGCCTACCAGAGTTACCTCGCCTGTATTTGCATCTACAGCAGCTATATTGACGTCACTACTTGAATACGTAACAGGAGTCACAGTATTTAATGAAGTTGAAATTTCTGTAAAAGCAGCATCTCCAACAACTTTGTCAATAGTTGAATTTGTAAATGCAAGATTCGAAGCAGTACAATTCGGAACAAAGATTCCTGTAATTGAAATATCATCTATCCCTGCACCAATTGAATTACTCGTTCCTTTTACATAAAACTTGATTTTAATATTTTCGCCATCATATGAGCTTAAATCAAACGAACTCATTGCTGTAAGAGTTGTAGTAGTCGGAATACGCGAGCCTAAATCCACCCATGAGCTTCCTCCATCAATTGAAATAGCAACAAAAACCTCATTTTCAGTCGTATTCCCACCCCCGTAAGTTCTCGCTTTAAAATTTAATGTTTCATTGGTGTAAGTACTAAAATCCATGGCAGGACTAATCGTTGATGAGGTTCCTGTCAGAAGTTGTAAGTATGTTGTTCCAGTAATATTCACATCCGTCCAGTTAGAAAATCCTGAAACATCTGTTCTTATCGGTGTAATATTCACCTGCCCCCACACATTTACACTTCCAAAGGTTATGGCAATAACAATAAAAATCGTTTTAATAAAAGTAGATCTTCTCATGCTTAGTTTTTTAAGATATTTGTGAGTCGTTATTTGATCGTTCGATTAAATTCTGTTTTAAAATAAAAAATTACAGGAAACAACACCTTCAAAACATTCAAAACATTTATGTATATGAAGTTTATATTAAAAACAGATTAATCATAATCAAATGAAAAGGCATAAAAAACAAAGATAAATATAATTTACAAAAACAAGATAAAATTGCATTAATAAAATAATTAAAAGCCGAATGGACTCCATCAAAGTTAAAAATACCTCTTCATACTCAAGGCACTATTTACCATTAGAAATAAAAAAGCTGTTCATTGAACAGCTTAACTAACACATTAAAATACAACTAATCCTAAATCAGTCTACGTGCATCTATTTTATTTCGGAATCATCTTTAAACTCCAATATATCTGCCGGCTGACAATCCAGCACTTTACAAATTGCTTCAAGAGTACTGAATCGAATCGCTTTAGCTTTCCCGGTTTTTAAAATAGACAAATTGGCGGGAGTTATGTCCACTTTCTCCGACAATTCATTCAAAGAAATTTTTCGTCGGGCCATCATAACATCCAGGTTTACAACGATTGGCATTTCAGTTCTAATTCAAAATTAATAATACTGTTTCTTTTCAAAATTTACACTCTTAAATTGTCAATTCCTGTTCTTCTTTTAATTTCACGGCAAAGATCAATATCTCATTCATAATCAATATAACAACTCCCATCATTATTGCATTGAAATTAATTGCCTTAGCGTATGAGAAAGTATAATGAGATAAATCCACAAAAGTCTGAGCCGAGAAAATATTAATTACCCGAAGTAAAGATCCCAATACTCCCACAGTGAGCAATATTATACCAATGCGATTAATACGTTTAATGACCAACCTGTCAAAATTCTCTGTATTGCTTGTTGATCTTATTATCTTCACAACGAGAAAAGGAACCCATATACTTAAAGCCAATTTGATAACAGATAAAACTACAAAAATCAATTGTAATATTACCCACCAAAAAGGTTTTTGAGCTATTGACAAGGCCAACAGAGAAACATTGTTGGGTCGGATCAGAACTTTGTCTCCTGATTTAAGATTTATCTCCGTATCCTCAAGATAGTTATTATCCTTTGCAACAACTTCCATCATCAGAAAGTCCTGTGCAGATTGTTTGTGGTCAATCTGATATTTAGCAATCGTATACCCGTATTTTATTCCTTCAACAAAAGGCAAAACTGCACCCTGATATATGCTCCCGAAAAAAATGACGAGTAAAATCACGCATAAGATTTTCAATCGTTTCATATAATTTTATGTGAAAAATTCAAATTACAGATACAAAGTAAAAGTATTTTTCTCGAATAAAAAACAATAATTTGTTGTTTTTCGATAAATGTTTTATGTTATACAACTCTTTCCAGACTAAAAAAATCATTATATAATAAAAACAATGACAAATTAACCCAAAGTCAATCAATTTTTACAATAAAAACAATCAGAATATGAATATAATGTTTATTTTTGCACACTTTTTTCTCAATAAGAAATAAATCCATATTAATCGGATACACAAAATAAATTCAATCTAACTTATTTACATTATTCATTTTCATAATATCAAAAACTTAAAATGAAAAATAAATATATAGATCTTATCGAACAAAGTTTCGAATTTCCAAATGAAAATTTCGATATCGTTGAAAATAATCTTGAGTGGTGTGGTGTTCCTTTAATGGACATTATAAAACAATACGGAACTCCTTTAAGAATAGCTTATCTCCCTAAAATAGGGCAAAATATACAAAAAGCCAGAAGAATGTTCAACGTGGCTATGGCCAAAGTTGACTATAATGGCGACTACAATTACTGTTACTGCACAAAGAGTTCGCACTTCTCGTTTATCATGGAGGAAGTACTTAAACACGGTGTACATCTTGAAACATCTTCAGCATTCGACATAAATATAATGGAATCATTATACGAACAGGGACTACTTAAACAAGATACATACGTCGTATGTAATGGATTTAAACGTCCCCAATATGTCGAAAACATTCAAAATCTTATGCGCCAGGGATTCTCAAATGTTGTGCCTATATTGGACAATAAATTTGAATTGGATCTATTCCTCAAAGACTTTGATATTAAGTTTAAAGTTGGTATACGTATTGCTGCCGAAGAAGAACCAAAGTTTGATTTCTATACTTCGCGCCTGGGTATCCGATACAATGACATCATTCCATATTATTCAAAACACATTGCCGGCAATCCTCAGGTGGAACTGAAAATGCTTCACTTTTTCATCAATACGGGAGTAAAAGACACTGCATACTACTGGAATGAATTAAATAAAGCCGTAAACCTGTATTGCGAATTAAAAAAGAAATGTCCTGAATTGGACAGTCTTAATATCGGAGGAGGATTCCCGATCCAGACTCACTTAGATATGGCCTACGACTATGAATACATGGCCGAAGAAATTGTTGCTCAGATAAAAACTATCTGTACTCAAAACGGTGTTCCGGAGCCTCATATTTTCACCGAATTCGGTTCGTATACCGTTGGAGAAAGTGGAGCAATGCTATATTCGATAGTAAATCAGAAGAAACAGAATGACAGAGAGTTATGGAACATGATAGACAGTTCGTTCATGACTACACTTCCGGACACATGGGCTATTAACCAACGCTATGTTTTTTTGGCAATTAACAACTGGGATTCCGAATATGAAAGAGTCAATCTTGGCGGGTTAACATGCGATAGCGAAGATTTCTACAATGCCGAGGTTCACTCAAATGCCGTATTCCTTCCGAAAATGCACGAAGACAGAGAACAATACATAGGTTTTTTCCACACAGGGGCATATCAGGAATCTCTCAGTGGTTTTGGTGGTATCCAGCATTGCCTTATACCGGCACCAAAATTAGTAATAATTGACAAAGATGAAGATGGTGAATACTTCACAAAATTATTTGCCAAAGAACAAAGTTATAAATCAATGTTGAAAATCCTCGGATATTAAACGTTCAATCTCTCAAAAAATAAAAAATCCGCATCAGTCAGATGCGGATTTTTTATTGAAAGTAATTCATTCGGTTAATAATTACCTGAATAATAATCGGCGAAGTTACTCTACTCTTCCACCTTTTTCTACTTTTTGTTCCGTTTTAAGAGGATTTGCATGAATCTCTTCATTTCTTTCCCTGTTTTGGTAAACATCGTAAGCCAGATACAATGCCTGACGGAATGACTCTTCCGACGCAATATTTTGACCTGCGATATCATAGGCAGTACCGTGGTCAGGCGAAGTGCGAATGACATTTAGACCGGCAGTAAAATTAACACCCGTATCCATCGATACCGTTTTGAAAGGAATTAATCCCTGATCGTGATACATGGCTAATACAGCATCAAATTTATCGAAATTACCCGAACCGAAAAACCCATCAGAAGGATACGGGCCTGCACAAATAATTCCTTTTTCCTCTGCCTGTTTCATTGCAGGTAATATGACCGTTTTTTCTTCATCACCGATAACCCCATCGTCACCTGCGTGTGGATTTAAACCCAGAATAGCAATTCTGGGCCTTATAATGGAGAAATCCTTTTTAAGCGATTCATTCAGAATAATAAGTTTTTCCAGAATTTTCTGCTCAGTTAACACGGTCGCAATATCCTTTACAGGAATATGGCCGGTTACAACCGCCACTCTCATAACATCATTCACCAGCATCATCAATGCAGGTGAACCTGTTCCGAATTTATTCTCAAGATATTCGGTATGTCCGGGAAAATGAAAGGATGAAGATTGAATGTTTTTTTTATTTATCGGGGCTGTAACAATCGCGTTTAAAGCTCCTCTTTTCAAATCATCTGTAGCTCTCTCGAGCGCAATAAAAGCCGCTTTCCCGGCTTCCTCTGTAGACACACCCAAATCAACCTTAATTTCATCATCAACACAATTAATGATATTAACTCTTTTGGGGTTGATTTCTTCTATTGTATTGACAATATTCAGGTTTATTCCCTGAATATCAAGATTCTTACGATGATAAGCAGCAACTTTTGGCGACCCGTAAATTACAGGAATAAATGTTTCCAACATACGTGCATCAGCCAGGGTTTTAAGTATTACTTCATAACCGATGCCATTTATGTCTCCGTGTGTAATTCCTATAATAATTCTATTTGCTTCCATAAAACAAGGTTTTCTATGTTTTTTAGTTTGCTTTTATTTTTCACTTATTTCCATTTTCCTTTTTCCCAACAACTGAAACTTCCTGAAGTGAATTTATTTCCTGAGGTAATTTAGCAGAATACAGAATTGCTTCGAGTTGTCTCATCGGATTTCGTTTTTTTGCACCCGGAGCGAATACAAAACCTTCGATTGTTATTACGCGTTGATGAATTTCATCCAATCTGGAATGACTTACAAACGGGCCACCCATTGACGCACCATTATACATTTTCCATAATCCTCTGATTTCCGCGCAATAACCTCCGTTTACACTTACCACATTCATAACAGGCGGTTCATATTTATATTCAGTTCCCATATACGAACCTTCAAACTGACCGGGAATATTAGCTTTCATTACAGAATCTCTTTTTGCAAGCAAATAGTCTTTGGTAAATGTATTTTTATCAGTATAAGGATAAGAATAAATCACAATATCCTGTCTGACAGCATCATTTTGATTTGATATCCAGTAAAAATCCTTTCTCTTCACTTCATAGTTTAATCCCTGAGTAATATCTATCTGAATCCCGAACATTTTTTCAATTTCAGCTTTAGCCTTCAGATTCAGATAATCTTTGTTGAATTCAATCTGACGATCACGTTCTGTCTTCAGGAAATAGTCCAGAATATCATTACCATATTTCTTTATTGTATTCACAAAAGAGCTGTCATCAGGAGCCACAATTCTTACAACCGACTGAGGTTGTGCCCATTTATTTTTGGAATAAATAATTTTAGGCGCAGTGTATTTATCCGAAATATCGGTCAACAACACATTTCTGGATGGTTTCAGCATATCGGTAAAATCTTTCTGATCGCATCTCGAAATTTTCATAACCGCCTCCGGTTGTGGTAACTCAGGCATATCCTGATCTAACAGTGCAACCAATGAGCGACCAGCAGGAGCTTTCCAGTACTTTGCATCCATTACAACCAATACTTCGTATTTAGAACCATTTACGGTGGGTAAAGAACTTCCACCGCTATTGCATGAAGCCAGCATTAAAACCGGAAGGAGCAAAACCAGGAATTTTGTTTTCATGTGAGTTTTAGTTTAAATTATTTTTTGAATAAATTATTTTTTTAAATCTGTATTGAAAAATGCCAGTATTTCAGCCATCAGTTTTGTTCTATCCCGTTCTGATTGAATGGTTTCAAACGGGAACCCGAATGAACAAACCTTATAATCCCCCGAATAAGCCACTGCCGCGCTCATATTGCTTTCAGAATACCTGCAAATGGTATATCCTCCGTCACAATCAGGTTCAATTGCATCGGGAGATTCGACATAATACGAAGTCATATTTGGTTCAGCAAAATAATCGAAACCTGACTTTCTAAACGGTCTGACAGGCGAACTTACAATTCTTACGTTTCCACCGACACTTGCTTTAGCAGTTATAAATTTGTATTTCAATACATTTTCAATAAATGCTTTGTCTTCATTCAAAGCCGGATTGGTATTTCCAATCATATCAGATCCTATGAACGCTCCGCTGACAAACAGATTTCCGCCATTATCACAATACCTGCGGATTGATTGTTGCAAAGCTAATGGAAAAGTTTTAAATTCATGTGCTTTTTTAGCATTTCCAATAAATGTTTTCTTTTGTTTACCCAAAATTAAATCCACCATTTTATATTCATTTAAATCTATGTCGCCACTAGCAACAGATAATCCGCTGCAGGATACAAAAGAATACCCCGCATTTTTTATGGCTTTTCCGTGCAAATACGGATAATCAAAACTGTTTCCGGCTATAACCTTCGTTTCGTAATTTGCATAACTGGCACCAAAACCGGGAGCATCATCATCAACCCAGGGCTTATTTCGTTTAAATTCAAACTGTTTTCCTACAAAACATATATCATTTAAATAAGGAACACCGGGATCTTCATCATTTAAAAAACCTGCCGCAGTGCTATCCTGAGTAAATCCGACAGGAGCGCTCAACCGGTCAAAACCGTTGACAATCAACACTTCACCTTTATTGGCAGTTGAACGACAGGCTGAGAGTATTTCAGAAGGAAAACTTTCGCCACCTTTATTTAATGCAGTAACTTTAAAACTATAAATTTTACCGCTCTGAACAGTCACAGAAACTCTGTTACTGTTTACGACCCGGCCATTATCAAACTCACCATTGTCAATTCTGGTATATAAAACAAACTGTTCGGCCCGGGCTGTCGGTTCCAGCGTATCATTTACGGCCACCCAGTGCAGTTCAAGCTTATTATTATCAACAAACCGACAGTTGAATTGCTTTACCGGCAATGGTTGCACTGTATACTCCAACCCATTGGCAGATGAAATGTATTTCAGCATTCCTTTATAAATCGCCCTGCTGACTGTGAACCGGAATCGGGGATCCAGACCGTATCTCATATCAGCAAAGTTCTGATGAGAAAGTAATTCAAGCAACATTGCCGGGACTTCAGGAACTCGCGATTCACTGTACGATTTATTCCACAACCCGCGACGGGTCCACTCAGGAGCATAAACAGAACGGACATCATTGACTATTTGTGATTGAACCAAATCAACCAAATCTCTTGAAGCCAAACGTGAAACTCCATTGTTGAATTCCGTTTTACCGTCGGAATTAGGAATAGAACAGATACCCAAAGTGCCGATTATCA
>MTLE01004597.1_pt1 | contig 21294 bp, 17 predicted proteins | sample 1982461 | NCBI WGS metagenome assembly MTLE01 (sample SAMN05712605, study PRJNA340218) | biofilm metagenome | isolation source: sample SPL anode biofilm adapted to -200 mV | place: USA | collected 2012-02-03
CTTCTGAAATAGCTTACAAAGCGACAATGGAAAGAATAGAAGAACTTCTTCCCCTTGTAGATGATTCTACTCCGATGGATGATAGAAATCTTATTGAACTTGAGCTGCTTTCTAATCTTGTGGCTGATTATGAGGAAGAACATTATCCTGTTAAAACTCCCACTTTATTGGAGGTAATTAAACTTCGTATGTATGAAATGAATCTCACTCAGAATAAACTTTCCCAATTATTAAATGTATCACCCTCCCGTATAAGTGAATATCTTTCCGGAAAGAGTGAACCCACTTTAAAGATTGCCCGCGAGATTAGTAAAAAGTTAAATATAGATCCAGATATTGTATTAGGGGTTTAAATTATATTCATTTGCAAGCAAGACTAGTTGTTCCGGAACTCAGTACATTTTGCTTCAAAGACAGGTACATTTTACGCAAAAAGTATATACTTTTTATCCCCAAAGATATATCTTTCAGTCGTCAAAGATATATCTTTGAGAAACCATTCCTATATCTTTGAACTTTCAAACATATAGGAATGAAAACCGGCCCGGTCCTTTCGATTCAGAAAGCTACCGGGCCGGATGTTCCAACTAATCAATATTAAGCTCTTTTTTTTGATAATACCTGACCCAATCAATTTCAATTTTTACAGGCAAATCAGCCTCATTTACTTCCCCGGTCCAAGTCCCTCCAAGTTGCATGTCTATAAGAAGGTAAAAAGGTTTACCAAATGGATATTGACCTTCTTTTGTTGTTTCAATTCTGGGATAAGAAAATGTTAACTTTCGATTAATATAGAAATCCAATTTATCAGGAGATATGTCTACTCCATATATATTAAACTTATTTAATTTAATTTTTCCGGTCTCTCCACGTTTAGGGTTATCGACTATTCCTAAATAGTATGTGTAATATGTATGAATAGTTTGATATACCTTGTCTTCATAATTAGGTCTTTCCATAATATCAATTTCTCCTCCATAGGGCCATTTCCCTGCTTCAGGCAGCATCCAAATAGCAGGCCATGCTCCAGTTGCTTCATATAATTTTGCTTTTACTTCAATTCTACCATAATTAAAATTTACTTTTCCTTTAGTATATAAACCTCCTGTAAGATAGGGAACAGTATCTTTAGAGCGATTGTAATTTACAATTCCTTTTAAAATAAGGTTTCCATCTTTAACAAGATAACAAGAATCATAATCGGACATGTATTTATTCCATTCAACCTTACCTCTTGGTATTTTACTCCAATAGGATTCGTTGAATCTATTTCCGTCAAAATTGTCTTCCCAAACAAGAGTCCAGCCTTCATTAAAATCAATTTTGTCACAAGATAAACAAGATATAAAAAGAATGAAAATGGAAAAATAGATTAATATTATTTTCATACTATTAGCACGGATTTAAGTAAACGTTTCTAGTAAAAATAAATGGCCTGCTCAAAATCAGTAGGCCATTTATTTTTACTAAAAACGTTGCAAAAATAGAAATAAAATTGATAGAATCATGTCAATCAGCTTTTATCTTGCTTTCTTAAAAAACTTATGGATAAAGAAAATATGATACTTCCAAAGAATGCTGCAAAAAAGAATCCAATAATTATTAGAGTCTTGTTTGGCGAAGTAGGATATAACGGAGTTATTGAAGGTTGAATAATCGTATATGCAGGTGTCTCTTCTTGAACCTTTGCTTTAGCTATTTGTAATTGTTGAGAAACTTGGTTATAAACTCCATAAGCGAGATTCATTTCATTTTGTAATCTGTCTAATCTAGTACGATATCCACTCATTACTATATCTAGATTAGTATCTGCGAAGTTGGCATAACTTTGTTGTGCAGTGTAATAAACATCCCGAGCCTCATCATGCAATTTTTGTATGTATTTTAAATCTCTATTTGCTTTGTTTGTGCGGTATCCAACCAAATAGTTTTGTAAATACATTACCAAAGAGTCTGTAATGACTGCAGATATTTCAGGGTCTTGCATGGTAACTTCTATTAAAATAATTCCATTTTTAGAATTTGACACTTTAACCCTACTGCTAATTGCTGTTGCAATTACATTCTGTCTGTATGTCAATTTTTTATGATTTATTACTTTCTTTGTTTCCTCACTTTCTTTTTTTCCTTTAAATATTGACATAATCCAATTTAATCCAATTAGGGGTGCTTCCATTCCTCTTTTCCACCATGTTTTGTGTTGGTGATTATCCATATAATCGTAAAGAGAGATTTCCTTTTCTTTATTATTAAAAGGAACTTTTATTTGAAATAAATCAAGAAGAAATGGCGTTGAATTTATAATATCAGGATAAATACTCGGGGTTATGTTACTCCCATTTGTTGCTCCAGAAGATGAAATACCAACCATGTTGGCAAGTGCACCCATGTTTCCCGTATTAGTTTGATTATCGGTTTCTGAAAGCATTTTGGTCGACGCTGTGTACTCATTCGGAATACTCCAAGCAATTAATATTCCAATTGCAAGACCAATCCCTGATACTTTAAGAGTCAACCTTTTGCTATCCCAGATAACCTTGACCAAATTCATTAAGTCGATTTTATCATCATCCTTTGTAATCATATATTTTCGTATTTCTTATTTTAATAATGATATTAAACTAGCAACAACTGCAGCCAATGATGCTGTTGAAGAGCTTATCGAAATAATTTCTGCTAACGATATTCCTTTCTTTTCCTCTTTGGTTGGAATAATTATCTCGCATCCCGGTTCAATAGTTGAATTATTTCCTTTTCCTAGTTGAGCAACGGTTCCATTCATATAAACTACATAAGCTTTGTTCTTTTTTGCTTTTGAATCATATCCTCCAGCCTGATTTATGTAGTGTTTCAGCTTTTTACCTTTTTCGAAGAAAACTGTATTTGGATACATTACTGCTCCATTTATTTTAACTGTACTTATTTGTTGCGGAATAATTAAATTATCGCCTTCTCTCATTACGAGATCGAAGTCTGATCCAGGCATTTTTAAAGCCTTTTCTAACTGAATTCCGACTGTATATACACTATCGACTTCTAAATTTTCAATCTGTATAGAATCTTTTCCTATACTTTGTTGTTTGGCCACTTTTATTGTTTTATTAGCTCTTGCTAATTCTTCTTCATTCATTTTACGAATAAGACGTGCACCTTCAGGATAGGCATCAGGAGTTATACCTCCTGCTTTACGGATCATATCACTCAATCTTTCATTTTTTGTCGTTAATGCATGATTACCGGTAAATACTACTTCTCCTGAAATCATTACATTTTGTTGAATATGATAACCTGGACTTCTTCGTACATATATTTCATCGAAAGGTTCTAATATAAAATCCTTATTGCCACTCACTAATAGACCATCTTTCAAAGAAAAAGAAAAAGTTTTACCTATTTTAGAGCCAATATTTGTGCTTTTAGAATCTTTTATGCGTCGTGCGACATCAATCCGAACGGTTGAAGCTGCATCTAACAAGCCTCCTGATATGATAACCATGTCTTCAATAGTTGTATTTCTTGCAAAAGGATAAACTCCAGGATTTGCAACTTCACCATGAATAGTGAGCGTCCCCGCCTCTTTAATCTCAAAAGAGCTAGCAATTGTTAATACATCATTTTTCATCAGAGTAATATCAGCAGACGTTCCATTTAATAATGCATTGAGATCAATTGATATGGTTTCAAGTGTTAAATCATCATGTTGTCGAACTAGCTCTGCACGATTCAAAAACGCATCTCCAGTCAGACCATCTGCTTGCTTTATAAGATCAATAACAGTTTTAGTTTCATTATTAATCTCATAAAAACCACTACGATATACAGCGCCCTTTATTTCTACTCTGTTTTCATAGCGATTTAATACGGAGTCAACCTTAGCTGAATCTCCATCCATCAGTTCAAATTGAGTTAACTCTGTATTATCTATTGTAAACATTTTATTTTCGTTGCCAATCTTTCTTATCAATTGTATTTTTTTAGTATATGCTGAGCCACTGAACCCCCCAGCAAAGGAGAGTAATGTTGCTGCTGTCTCACCATTTTTCATTTCATAAAACATGGGTCTTTTTACAAACCCGCTTATATTTACAAGGTTTTCGTATGGAGGAACAATAATAACATCACCTTCCATTAAACGTATATCATTATTTAATTTGCCGTTTAATATGAAATCGTATATATCTAATTGGGCAATTATTTTATTATCACGAACAACACGTATATTACGTAAACTTCCAATAGGATTAATTCCACCAGCTCGATAAAGAGCATGGAAAACAGATGAAAAAGAGGATAAAGTATATGTCCCGGGTACAGATACTTCTCCCATAATATTAATTTGAATAGATCTTATTTGTCCAAGTGTTAGTTTTATATTTGATGAGCTGTTATTCATTATTCCTGAATATATACTACTGAATTTTGCTTGGACATATTCATTAGCTTCTTTTATTGTAAGTCCGTTTAAATAAACAGGACCAAGATTTTTTATCTTTATATTCCCATCTGGTGTAATTGTTTCTGTAAATGTATTTTGTGAAGCCCCCCAGATATCAATAACTACTTGATCTCCTGGTCCTAACTTATAATTTGTCGGAGTCGCGATATTGCTATTTGGTTCGAATGAGAGATTTTTGTTATTAAATATAGATTTTCCAAAAATGGTTTTCTCTTCCTTTCCGTTAGTTAAGATAGGAGTGTTGATATCAGTTTCGTTGTTAATCTGATTTTCATTATAATCATTAGAATTTGTGTTTTGGTTACTTAAATCAATAGTAGAAAGATTGTTTTCTACTCCATTTTTATTTTTTGCTTCATATTTTTGTTTAATTTTTTCTATTTGTGAAGCCGTAACACCTTTGCTAGCCAATTCGGTTGTAATTTGTTGTTGACTTTTTCCACTTTTATTTCCTTGTTGAATAAGTTGAATTATCTGTTCATCGCTTATGTTTTGAGCTAGAATGTATCCGCTAGCTAAGCTGATAAATAGAATTAAATAAAGAATTTTTCTTATTACTTTCATTATAATGTATGGATTTAAATTTATTATTAAAATAAAAATGTAATTCTTAGATTTTTATGTAAATTGTTGTATAATTATAAATACGGTTTTGTCTTTAAATCTTCAGAACTATTTTCTGCAACATATATTATATTGCCGAGCAAATATCCAATCAATGCATTGTTAAACGAAATAGCGTTGAAAAGAGTTAGTATATAGGATATAGCAAATAAAAAAACTATAGGATTTTTCTTTGTAACAATACGTATATTTTTTATAAATACATAAATTGGTAAAAAACCAATTATACCTAGTTCAAAAAATATAGCTCCAAATCCGCTCATAATTTTATTATAGTCATCCCTATAGTAAATAAGTAGCTGATCGAAATTCCCAGAGTTGTATGCTTCTTTCATGAAAACATTGAATTCGTTATACCCATGAGGAAACCCCCAATTACATATAAAACCATAAATCGGAAAGAAAAAATGTATAAAACGCTCATTTACACTTTCGTCTGAAGAAACGAAAAGAGCGGGATTATCAACCGCAATTTCTAATAATGTACTTATTCGCCATCCTTTAAGGTGATTTATTAAAAAGTATACACCTCCTGTTATTAATCCCAAAATACATAATAATATTATCGCGTTTCTAAGAGCATATTTCCTTTCACTAAAGAGATGATATAGACCTAATATGGATGATGAGATAATAAGAATAAAAATAACCATTGATGATCGAGACAATACAAAGAGTTGAATAAATAACAACAGGATTGTGATTTTCAATTGTTTTTCTCCTCTGAAATTTAGAAAACCTATAAACAACATAAAAATAGTTACAATCCCATAGAACGTTGGTTCTGGGGTTAATCCTACAACACCTCTTCCAGTTTTTAATAAATGAGCATTATCTCCTCTAGGAATAAAAATATCCATAAAAGATGGCATAATAAAAAGTTGAACAAATCCGACAACAAACCAAATGTATACAACTATTTTATAAAATTTAAAAGACAATCCATTATTTTTTTGCAAACATCTGTAGGAAATATAACTTATTGAAAAAAGACTTAAATAGTTAATTAGACTCTTCACAGCCCCTAAATCAATCGGCCTTAATAAAAGTATACCAAATGAAAAGATAAAACAACCGAGTAAAAGAACAAAGTCAATTTTCATTTTCCGTTCAAATAAACTAGGATAGAGTAACAACGAAAAAAGTAAAGCATAGGGTTGGCTATCTGTATTCAAATTGATAATTTGAAAATAAGGAAAAAAACAAAAAAACAGGAAAACGTAAATCAATACTTTTAAATCAATCTGTAATTTGTAAGATGTAAAATCCATTATATGCTTTTTTTAGTAATTAATAATGATTAAAGTGTCTTTCATACATCAATTTCTTTAAAATATAAATGAATACGTTTTTTTTTCATTTCACTTATAATATGACCCGGTAATTGTCTTTTTAGCCATACTTTACAATAATCTTTTATAAACTTTAATGTAGTACTAAAAGTGTTGTATGACCTATTAATTTGATAACTTTCTTTAATACATTTTATTTCGTTTTTAATTGAAAATCCATCTTCATAGTTATAATTACTAATTATAATAGGTACTTGATAAAACATTGTATTATCGGATTTATAAAAGCTGAAGAAGGAATTGTAATCAGCAGCGATTTTGAAATTAAGATTGAATGGACTTTCTTTTAATAAATCTGTCAATGTAAAAGTCGCTTGATGACAAAAAGGCATTTTGTGTTTTATTATTGAAATTTGTGAGGACGGGACGTGATAACATTTTTTTTCATATACAATACAATGATCTCCATATATTACTTTTTTATTTAAAGGTATGGACTTTGAAAAAATTTCAGTAAGTACTGTTGATGAATGAAATACATCTCCTGCATTCATAAAATTTATCCATTTTCCACAAGCTTTAACAATACCCTTGTTCATTGCATCGTAAATACCATTATCTGGTTCGCTAATCCAATAAGTTATTTTGTTACTATATTTACGAATGATTTCTGTTGTTTTATCGGTGCTGCCTCCATCAATGACAATAAATTCCAAATTAGGATAATCTTGATTCAAAACAGATAACAGGGTTGTCTCAATGCTATTTTCAACATTATAGGTAACGGTTACAACAGATATTTTTGGGAATATATTATGCATATGCAATAATGACTATTTATAATTTACCAAATAAAGCTCTTATTTTCCATATTAGCTTTATACTAACAACGGGGAATATCCAAATGCCAAAGAATTGAATCCAATATCTTAATGACAGTGATTTTATCAAACATTTACATAGATCTTTCTTATATTCTTTTACAGCTTTGTAATATACTTTTTGATCGTATTGGTTTAATTTTGATGCGTAAATAAATGATATATTTTGCTCTATACATCCTTTTTTTGCAATAATTTGACTTGTCTTTATATTAAAATGGTATTCATCTATAAATTGCATATATCTTCTAGTAATAAATAAAGGTGCTACAGCCCTCTTTAATGACATTACATTCATTATCGAATTAGTACGATCACTTACGTAATGATATAGTGGATGAGGATAATATGACATATGTTGTGCAAGAGTTAATGCTCTGATGTTGAAGTCTGCGTCCTCATGAATTAAACCTTCAACGAACTCCAGTTTATTATTTGTTAGAAATCTTTTAGAAAATAACATATTCCAGACTCCTTCAGTAACATTATCTCTTAGAAAATCAATGCCTCTAAAGCTCAAAACGTCTTCTTGCGTTTTTTTTCTTGTCTGTACTTGATTGGCTTTGGTTATAATCATTGCATCAAAAGCAATAATGTCGAATGCGTATCGAGTTGTAAACGCCAGTAAATCTTGTAAAGAGTTTTCTTTAATCCAATCGTCTCCGTCTACAAACCAGATATAATCACCTTTTGCATAAACCAAACCAGTATTACGAGCACCACTTAAACCTTTGTTTTTCTGATTTATTAATCTAACATGAGGATGATGCTGCGCAAAAGGTTCAATAATAGCAAGACTACTATCAGTAGATCCATCATTTACTATAATTATTTCATATTCTGAAGGATCAACATCCTGATTTAGGCAACTTACAATACACCTTTTAATATAGTCTGAAATATTATAAACAGGTATTATGATAGATATTTTCATTTATTTGAACTTATGTTTGATTTTAATAATATTGGATGCGTGCTTGATTCTTATACATTTTAATGATAAAAGAATTAATTTAACTTTTAGGGGTATTTTTGATAGCAATAAATTGATATAACTAAACTTTGAAAAGAACTGATCCCATGCTATAGTAATATTTTTATTGTATTTTATAGGATGGTAAATGTAGTTTAGAACTACAATATAAGAAAATTTCAACAAAACATTTCTATTGGGATAGTCACATACTCTTGAAAGCCTTTCTATAAGCTTTATTTCGTCTTTACTTCTATCCCTGGATTCTCTGTTCATTGCAGAGCTTTCATTGTAATTATATAGATAACAGCCTTTCTCCGAAACGAAATAATATTTACATATAGACATAACATGTATTAAGAAAAGTAAATCTTCGCCGACTGTTATTTTTTCATCGAATAAAATATTATTTAAAAGAGACCTTTTGTATATCTTTCTCCAACATTCAAAACTAGGTTTTTTTAACCAATGATTTATAATTTTCTTGTTCCCTTTTAATGAAATAGAGTTTTTCTCTTTGATTAGAAACTCTATTTTATTGTTCCCAAAGTGATAATAACCAGGAAACTCGATTATTTCAATATCCCTTTCATCAAGTAAATATTTCATGTTTTCTGATAATGTTTCATCACATAACTCATCATCGCCGTCTATAAACATTACATATTGACCTCTGGCTTCTTTAACCCCTAGGTTTCGGGCAGAACTAACACCTCCATTTGTTTTATGTATTACCCTTACTCTCTTATCTTGATTGGAATAGTCATCACAAATCTTAGATGAGCCATCTTTACTCCCATCATCAACTAATATAATTTCATAATCTGTAAAAGATTGATGAAATATACTTTCTATACATCTATTTAGATATTTTTCTATATTATATACCGGTATGATAATTGATAGTAACATAAAAAGTTGAAATATATATTTATTTAGTTGGGTGATGTTAATTTAATTTCTAAAACTAAACAATGTAACTAATAATCCTTCGCGCGAGCTAAACGGTAATTTTTTCACTCCCAACACACTTTTAATTTTGGAATTACTCACCACGTAACTCTCTGTTAGCTTCTGTAATCGATCCATGTTTAACGGCAGATGAAACATATCACCCAACGAAGCTAGTCTTAACATCAATCCTTTGGGAAGACGCCAAATTCTAGCCTTACGGTTTAATGACTCACATATTATGCTAATCAACTCATTTGTAGATAGGGCTTCATCATCTCCAATATGATAAATCCCAGAAGGTATATTTCTAGTAACTAATCCTTCTATAACAAAACAAAGGTTGCTAATGCTCGTAAACGACCGTTTATTTTCGAAAGCCCCAAGTGGCCAAGGAATCCCCCTGCGTACCATGCCATACAACAAATTCAGATTTCCTTTGTTACCTGGTCCGTGAATCATGCAGGGGCGCAAGATATACACTTGCTTGGATGAATTCCCCTCCATGTCGAACCTCTGATTAATATATTTCTCCGCTGCAATTTTGCTTTCACCGTAAGGTCCCACCGGACAAGGAATAACGTCTTCGGTAAGAGGTTTATTTCCTTCCACTGAATTAGCGACAGCCTTCACTGAACTGAAGAACAAAAATTTAACAGCCTTTGAGGCCAGAAAATAATCGAATACCCGTTTGGTTAGGCCCGTGTTTATATCGAAATACAACTGCGCAGCACTTTTATTTTTCGTATCATGTGCCTTACCTGCAAGATGGATAATCACATCCATGTGCGGAATCCTTTTGGCTTCCAGATCTTCCCAAGTAAAAGTCTTAACTATCCCCGCCGTATCCGGAGCCACGATATCCAGTCCATAGACTGCATGCGTGTCACCCATCGCCTTAACTAAATTAGACCCCACAAACCCGTGGATTCCCGTTATAAGTATGTTCATTATAGATTATTTCTTAAGAGTTAGAATACTATCCACCAACTTTACGTACATTTCTGTTACGGCTTCTTTGGAGTAGTTTTTGTTTATGTCTGCATGACCTCGTTTCCCCATTTCAAGTAAGTTTTTTTTGCTTACAGAGCGGAGTATTTCAACAACTTTGTCTGTTTTGGATTCCAGTGTTGTTTCTTCTACCAAATAGGCACAATCTTTATCTTTGAGGAAATTGATGATCGGGGTATTGGCTCCGGAACATACCAACATGGGTTTGGCACAAGCCATTATTGTATAGACTTTCGAGGGGAAACCATGGCCTTCTGTTTGGGGAGACATAAATATAAACTGCAAATCAGCGTATGCGATAAGTGAAGGCATTAACTCTCTCGGTTGATAAGGAATTAAATGAACTTTGTTTAACATTAATCTATCAACCTCTTTTTCAAGGTGTTCTTTCATTGCACCTTCACCTATAACAAAGAATTCTATGTTTTCTTCTTTTAAATGTTGGGCTGTCTTAATTAAGGGCTCCCAATCCTGTGCGTGACCGATATTCCCGGCGTACATCAACTTTAAAGAATCCGATTCAGGGAATAGCTTTCTATCCAACAGTAGCTTGTTTACATCCAACGGTTTATAAATGTCGGTGTCAACAAAGTTAGGAATAATTTGAAGTTTGGATTCATCCTCAAATCTGGTAACAATTGTATTATAAAATATCTTATCAATGGTTGTAGCCTTGTCCGATTTATTATAAACAAACTTCTCCAGCCATTTAAGAACAGAGATGATGCTTTTTGACTTTAATCCGCCACCCTCGATTAAAAGATCCGGATAAATTTCCTGAATATTGTATATAACCTTTGCTCCTTTCAACTTCCCAATCAAGATATTAATAAATCCAATAGTTAGTGGCGGAGAAGGGGATAGGATGATATCAATATTTTTCTCAAACAACCCAAGGATAAAGGACATAATATGCCAATATACGAATCCCAACATTCGAAGTATTGTACTTTTATACTTCTTTTGGAGAACATGTCTTACCCTGATGCCATTGAAGTTACTTTCGTAGAATAAACCTCCAAGCCTGGGAGATAGAGGTTGTTTCTTTAACTCAGCATCTATTCTATTATAATGAGGAGTGGTTGTCAGAACCACTACCTCATAACCTTTTTCTTTGAATTTAAGAGCAATATCGTTGTATAGATATGCCGTCGAGACACCATCCGGACTAAAGACAATGCTATGTATCAGAATTTTACTCACTCCAAACAACCCGTTTAATATAATCTGTATAAGAAAGAATAATGCGTACCACTTTGTCTGAAACATTAGGCATGCTGTAATCGGCAACCGGACGGAAGTTCCGTTCGCTTCCTATTTTCTGGTATTGCAGCTGAACCAATCCCTGCATTACACGTTCGGGGTTCAGACCGACCATCATTACAGAGGCCTCTTCCATTGCTTCGGGGCGTTCGTGGGCTTCACGAATGTTCAGGGCACGGAAGTTCAGTATAGACGATTCTTCTGATATTGTACCGCTATCGGAAAGTACCGTTTTAGAATTTACTTGCAAAGCAAGGTAATCACTTAATCCCATAGGTTTCATCAAACGAACCTGTTCGTGGAACTGCACGTTGTGCTTTTCAATCATTTTACGGGTACGGGGATGACAGGATACAATCACCGGAAATCCGAACTTAGCGGCTACAGTATTTAATACCTCTACCAGATTGAAGAAGTTCTTTTCAGAAGCTATGTTCTCTTCACGGTGTGCAGATACCACAAAATATTCTCCCTTTTTCAATCCCAGTTTTTCCAGAATAGTAGATTTCTCAACTTTTGGCAGATATTGGTGCAATACCTCATACATAGGGCTACCTGTTTTAATCACCCGGTCCGGGCGCAAGCCTTCGGCCAACAGATATTCGCGGGCAATGTCGCTATAGGTAAGATTGATGTCACTGGTGTGATCCACAATCTTGCGGTTGCTCTCTTCGGGTACACGCTGGTCGAAGCAACGGTTTCCTGCCTCCATGTGGAAGATAGGAATATGACGCTTTTTAGCCGCAATGGCACACAAGCAAGAGTTGGTATCTCCAAGAACAAGGAAAGCATCTGGCTTTTCCTGTTCCAGCACCGGATCAATATTAATCAAAATCTGTCCGGCTGTTGCCGTAGCGTTGGCGCCAGCCGCATTCAGGAAATGATCCGGACGGCGTAATCCAAGGTCCTCAAAGAAAACCTCGTTCAATTCGTAATCGTAATTTTGTCCGGTATGCACCAATACGTGATCGATGGCTTCGGAGGCATCCAGCTTCTGTAATACACAAGCCAGACGTATAATTTCGGGGCGCGTGCCCACTACTGTCAATACTTTTAATTTTTTCATACTCGTATCTGTCACTAATTTTATACTTCTTCAAAATAGGTATCCCCATCTGCTGGATTATACCATTCGTTTATCCAAAATTGGGTGTACAACTCATCCTCTCCGATGTTTGTGATATTGTGACTATACCAGATGGGCATATCCACATACGAAGGTTCGTTACCATCCAGATAGAAATCCATCACCTCGTCGGTTCCAATTTTCCGTAACTGAATACGTGCCTTCCCTTTAATAACCGTAAACCTTTCAATCTTACGCGTGTGATAATGGTTACCACGGGTAATCCCGGGTACGGTGGTTGAGAATGAAACTTGTCCGCCTACGCCCAACTTGATAGTTTCCACAAAAACACCTCGGGGGTCGGCATGTTGAACCAATTTAACCGGATAACGGCTGGCATGGTCTATATAGCAACGGAAGGTATTGAATAAATTCACCTCGTTTTTATCTTTCAACTCCGGAATAAAACCCTGATCGAAATAAAGCGCCTTGAAATTCTCGAACAAGGCAAGAATTTCCGTTACCTTCTTTTCGAAATCATAGGGAACCAAATCTCGTTCAATAACAGGCGCATCACTGTTTATAACCTCCCTAATTTTGCTTAGGATATGGTCGCATAAACTACCCACATAAATAAGATTCACTTCGCTGTCTTGCAATACATGGGGAGTTTCTCCGTGTGTTAGTTTATGACAAAAAGTAGCTATGAACGAATTATAGTTCGGTCGACCGAAAGGTCCATATACATTGGGAACCACCATACCGGTGAATGAAGCTCCGTTTTGCGAAGCCCACTGTTCCAACAATTCACGCCCTTCGCGTTTGGATTTGCCATATTCATTGTCGCGTTCTTCCTGTGTTGACGAAGAAAAGAGCAGGTGAGGAGCAACCTTTTCTGCTTCTAAAGCGTCGATAAGCTGTTTAACCAATAATAGGTTTGTATCGTATATAACCTGTGGATCGGGGTGGCGATTCATTGCAGCCAGATGCACGATTACATCACATTGTTTTACAAAGGAACGTAAAACATCCTCTTTTTGAAAGAAGGCATCTTCAAAAGGCACCCGCTCAAACTCCAGGGGATATAATCCGAGGGTGTTGTACAGATGTGTACCTACAAAACCGGCCTGACCGGTAATCCCAACCCGTATCATAGACTCAGGTCCTCCCTAATCATATCCAGTTTAAGCAACAACTGCTGCATACCCTGTACATCTAGGCGAGAGGTATTATGAGAGTGGTAATCTTCAATTCTTGAAATCTTCTCTTCCCCTTCCACAAAGAACTTATCGTAGTTCAGGTCGCGCGTATCGCAAGGAATACGGAAGTAATTTCCCATATCTTCACTCTTGGCCATCTCTTCGCGGGTAACCAATGTTTCGTACAACTTCTCACCGTGACGAGTACCAATCACCTTAACTTCAGTTTCCGATTTGTAAAGACCGATTAATGCGTTTGCCAATACATCCAACGTAGCAGCCGGAGCTTTCTGAACAAATAGATCCCCGTTTTGTCCGTTTTGGAAGGCGTAGATCACCAAATCCACAGCATCATCCAGAGTCATCATAAAGCGAGTCATGTTCGGATCGGTGATGGTAATATCTTTACCCGCCTTCATCTGATCTACCCACAAAGGAATAACAGAACCACGGCTTGCCATTACATTACCGTAACGGGTACAGCAAATGGTTGTATGAGCATTTGCTCCCAGAGCACGTCCCTTGGCAATAGCAACCTTCTCCATCATGGCCTTGCTTATTCCCATCGCATTGATTGGGTAAGCTGCTTTATCGGTACTTAATACCACCACATTCTTTACACCATGTTCGATGGCAGAGTCCAATACATTTTCCGTACCGAATACATTGGTCCGAACCGCCTGTATGGGGAAGAATTCGCAAGAAGGCACCTGTTTCAGAGCTGCTGCATGGAATATATAATCCACTCCACGCATGGCACCATCCACGCTACGCTTGTCGCGAACATCACCTATATAGAATTTTACTTTCTGATTCTGCAAATGATGACGCATGTCATCCTGTTTCTTCTCATCACGGCTAAAAATACGGATTTCTTTAATATCTGAATCAAGGAATCTTTTTAGTACTGCATTACCAAAGGAACCTGTCCCTCCGGTAATTAAAAGGGTTTTGTCTTTAAATAGTGACATGATATTATTTTCTATTTAATACTTCATTATAAAGTTGAATATATTCATTATAACGATCTTCTTTATTGTATAAACTAACAGCTCGTTCTCTACAAGCAGAAGAATAAAAAGCTTTTCCATTACTTATTATTTCTTCAATGGCTTTTTTTAACTCTGTTATATTATTTTTTTCAACTACAATTCCGGTTTCTTTTGATATTAATTCTGGACTTGCAGTACAATCATATACAATACCAGGAGTGCCACAAGCAAATCCTTCAACAGTCGTTAACCCAAAAGTCTCTTCTACTGACAGATTTAAAACTATATCTGCTGCGGAATACAATTCAGCAAGCTCTTGTATGTTTTCTGTTTTTTCTATTCCAGTAATACTATCAGGTAAATTCTTAATTTGTTTTTTAGTAAGACCTACAAGGACTATTTTGAAATCATTTATTAGCATATGACTCAGTTTTATGTAGTCATGTAGACCTTTTCTATTTGACCAGGTTGTTGCGATACCCAATAGAATATATTTATTATTAATGTTATACTTCCTCTTTATATTGTTTGTGTCCTTATATGGAGTAAACATGTCTATTGAAACTCCATTAAATATGGTTTTAATCGGGTAGTTTGATAGAAAAGATTTTTTAACAACCTGATTCAGCCAATTTGATACAGTAACGATGGTTAGATTATTAACTGATTTGAATAATTCTTTTTTTTGATTGTAATTCAGATAAGCCCTATCTAAAAAGATAGTTTCAGGATATGTTTTTTTTTGAGGACAATCATAACATTGTGTAATCCATTTACTACAGCCAATATAATCAAAATAGACACAATGGCCGGTAAAAGCCCAACAATCGTGTAATGTCCACACAACTGGTATCTTTGAAGCCGATAGAAAACGAAATAAAATTTCAAAATTCAAATAGTAACCATGAATATTATGAAGATGAATTACGTCTGGTTTTAGATTTATAATCTGTTCTATAAGTTTTTTTGTGGCATTTTTTGAACCCAATCCATGCATATCAAATAATCTAGACTTGATTCCATGGATACTAATATCCCATTTGTTCCCAATTTTGATTAGGTGAGACTTACTTAATCGAGAATTTCTTCCATAGGCAATATAACTATCCCATCCATAATCAATGGTTTTAATCCCTATTTCTTCAGCTATTCTTCCTGTAGATCCCCAGTTTGCTACTACATTTATTTGTAAAATAGTTGGCATTGCTAATAAATTGCTATGTGAAAATAAACTCGAAAAAAGTGTTATGTGGAAAGAAAAGCTTTTAAAGGCAAAACTCTTAAATACCAGTATATGGCTATGCTAATGCCTTTGTTAAAAAGTTTTGTGCAATTAATCTCTCGCTATTTAGAGTATTATTTAGCTTTTCAAAATCAATGTTTTCATGAATTATTTCAGTCGTTAGTTCTTGAGAGGACATTATAAGTCTGTTTTCAAGCCCAAACGTATTTAATAAAGATGTAAATCGGCTTAAACCCCGTTCTTGATTTCCAATCGAAATGAAGGGTTTATTAAACAGAATGGCGAACACAGTTCCATGGAACGAATCAGTAATAACAAATTCTGCATCCATAAAGCCACGAATCCATTCTGTTACTGGTGGATATATACAGTCCTTTATATCTATGTCTTTCTCTTTTGTTTTGTATTTTGGCATTACTGAAAAGGACTTAATATTCAACTGATCTGATACAGACTTAACTATTTTTTCTTTTTCTGGATTTTGATCTAATAAATATGTCATTAAACTACCCTTGCTTTTTGATACTTTATATTTCTCTACCAATTGAATGTAATCCTCTTTTCTCAATAATAATGTGGGATCTATTAATTTCTTTGCATCTACTTCTAATTGTTCTTTGCACAACAAAATAGCGTCCTCTTCTCTTACTGAAATAGCGTCGAAAAGCTTTATAAGTAAACTGCATTGTTTTGTTTGTTCAAGAGTAAATTCCCATTTATCAACTCCAAATGATGCAGCATAGGCAATTCGCTTTGGTCTTTTTAAATCAATTGTTTTTACAAAATCAAGAAAATAGTTGGTTATACACGGGGAGTATAAAGGCCTCCAAACTTGATCACTACCAACTATGTAAGCATCTAATGCATATTTACTTAGCTTCCCAAATTGTTTATTCGATTTTATAGGTACAGTTAACCGTATATTGTCGTGAATAAACTTTTTAGTGTTTTTACATATTTTTTTCTTTTCGCTTTTAGTTAACCATGGTCGAATAATTATATTGCGTCTTAAAAAATAACGTAAAATAGTTCTCTTTATTAATGATAAAATTTGCAATATAACAAGGCTTTTATATTCGTTTGGTTGCCTGTCTATTGTCCATGTTTCATGTCCCATCTTCTTCAAAAAACATTGTAATGCATAATTTTGGAGTATTCCTCCATAATTGAAGTTAAGTGGTTGCGTTAAAATACCAATTCTCATTTGTATTTTGTAATATTAAATGACTTAATTTTATTCCTTAAATGTTTCTCAATATGATAGATGTGGGTCATTTTTCGAAGCCACATCAGAGGTGTCTTTATTTTGTTTTCAAATATAACTGCATCAGGAAATTTACTCCATATCACTAAACTTTTATATCGTACAAGCATTCTTAGAGTTTGAACTACCTTAAATGAAATATTAAAGAATGGTTGCTTAACTCTTTTGGGTGGAATTAGTTTCCTTTTTTTCTTGTATTTGTTTATTCTGTATTGAAGTCCTGAATGACGATGACTAAAACTTCCTTGCTGAGAAGATATTATTGTCTCGCTACTAACTGAATTTAGGACCAGTTCTTTAGAGTCAATTCCATCATTAATTATGCGTTTACTTAATGCAGACCGCGAAATAATAATGCTATTTCCTTTGCCATCATTATCATATGCAGGCAACCACGCATCCCCTAAAGAAATATCAGCTAATTCTGTAGTAACATCATCACAAAAGTCACAAGCATTATTTTTGAAAAGGCCAGTGCCCCACATATCTCCGACAGAACGCATTTTAATAGTTTTATATTCGTTTTTCGTTTTGTCGAAACAACGAAAAGAATAATCCGATGCAGTACTATTTATATCTTTTACTCTAAACTCTGGATTGGAATAGGCAGTTACTTGTACTCCTGCTTTAGATGCCAGATATTGAGAGAAGAAACTACTTTTTACACCTCCACAGATAATACCAACCAAGAATTTTATTTTATTCTTTAATAACGGATTTGAATACTGAGCAAGCCTTATTGCTTTAATAAAACAACCGACTCCAACAATTGCAACGCTTCCTTCAATTTTGTCAATTTGAGAAAACACATTAGCTAAAGTCACTGGGTAATATTTTGTTTTTGAACCGGAAGTAATTTCTTCTTTAGTTTTGCTGATTGCATATTCGTAATGATTGCCATTATTAGTTGACTCTTTTACTGAAATAACACAGTCAATAATTTTTATCTCAAATAATTTTATGAGAATATATGTAGCTATTCCTCCTGACGAAGAAGTCATTCTATATTCACTGGAGTAACCAATGTGTAAACTTGAATATTTTCCTATTTTGGGGTGATGCATGGATGCATCATTCAAGAAAATAGCAGCAAGTTCATCTTCAGTTTTAACTTCTTCTATAGGAAAAGGATTAAATGGACAAACAGAAATACAACTTCCATCGTTGTCGCATGTACCCATTAGATTTGGAGTCAAAAATCCGTATTCGTTCCACTTCATTTCCAATGCCTTATTTGGACACTGATATGTACAGAGTCCGCATCCAATACATAAATCATTTTTGACTATAATGTCAATAATTTTGGGTGAGCAATTCATCAATATCTAGAGCTTAATTTAGTTAATAGAAGGGCAAGTTTATTGTTTATTATCAATCGTTCATCTTTCTCAATTCCTACTAAATAGATGATAGTAATTGTTGAAACTGCAGATGTTATTGAAACAGATAGAAATCTGATTATTTCATCTTCTATTTGAGTAAAACATAGATAAGGTGCAATTATTGAAAGGAATGTGACAGATAGTATTTTAATTATTACTTCTTTAAAAAACATACTTTTCTTTAGAGATACTAATGGGCTAATAATTATTAATCTAAAAACAATTGCAACAATAGAAATACATATATTTACATAAATAGTTGTTTCTGCAGGATATCCTAATTTTAATAGTAAATAGGACAGGGGTAATATACAGAGTAATAATCCACCTACAACAGATTGATAAAGTTTAATTTTTCCAGATGCTTGGGCAGAGGTCATTAATGTTCCTGATATGCAATCAATTAATGCGTTAATTAAAACCAGTCTACAAAACATAACAGAATATTCCGGAACAATTTTAAGCCACCATTTTAAAATAGATTCTGTTTCAATCAAGACTGGAAGACTTAGTAAAAACAATAAATAATAGGAATATTTGGCTCCTCTATATATTAATTTATGCATATACTCTTTATCGTTCGCTGCGTACGATTTCACTATTTGAGGATTAATTGCCATCTGGAAATTTGTAACAAAGCTGTTTACGGCACCGTTTATCTGGTAAGCAATACCTCTAGCTGCATTAACTACAGGACCGAAGAAAATATTTAATAGTATATTTATTCCCTGGTTCATCGTAACAGAAGCAAAATTACCCCATAGATTCCATCCAGCATAACTCATTAGAGTGTTATATAATTTCCTATCCCAAAATATATAATAATTACATTCTTTGAAATTATGTTTGCAGTATATTCCATAAATAATACGAATGATTAGAGAAACAAGAAAGACTAAAATTGCATAAAGCTTCAGTTTGTCAAATCCAAACCATTGAAGAATAAAAACAATTACTAATTTAAGTGTAACTTCTAGTATGCTCACGTATGCAAAAATACTCATTCGCTCGTGTGATATTATAGCCGCATTATAAGGTACACTCATTATTGTTACTATAAATGCCAGAATGGAAAACTGATATACCCAATTTGCCGCAACCATCCTTTCATCCGGAATCGTTAACTGTGTGTTTAAAAACCATAATCCTATGGTTTCTGCCAGTATAAATATTATAATTGCAATTGACGCATGAATGTTAATACTCATGCTAAAAATTCTTTTTAGTTGTTCATAATCTTTTTTCCCAAGTTCGAAGGATAGGAAGCGCTGTGTTCCGGACGACATCGCACTATTTAGAAAAGAAAACATGGTAACTACTCCTCCAACAACGTTGTATATTCCAAAATCATCGACTCCTAACGTATTTAATACCACGCGCGATGTATATAGGGATACGAGCATTGTGAATAACATACGTAAATACAACATAGCTGTATTTTTTGCTATTCGCTTATTGTTTTCTGAAGTCATGATTAGTTTGATGGATTTTCTTAAGACTTTCTGTTTCATTTTTACTTCACCTTACCCATGCCAAAGGTTCGTCACTCCCATTTGGAGCAACCTTGCCGGGTCTAAGATGTCGTTTCAATTAAAGTGCAAAGGTCTTACTTATTTCCCATCTTTCATAGGAAAAAGTGTCGTTTAAATCTAAATAAAGTCTCTTTTAAGAGTGGCTTTGCTTAGCTTCCATTGCTTTTACATGGATTTTGAAATATTTGCGCATGAAGATTACGTAGGCTATACTAAGTACAGCTATTACACAGGCAAAATACAGCCAGCGGAAATCCGTAAATATAAAATAACCAGCTATAATCAGAGCCTGAACCGCCGCATAGATGGAAGATACCAGAACGTGGGGCATCTTCAGCTCGTTAGCCATCAATTGATAGGCATGTTTGCGGTGCGCTTCAAGTATATTCTCTTTCAGCATAATCCTATGCACTATAGTCAGAATCGTATCGACTCCGTAAACGGCAAGAACAATCAGGTAGCTGGGATCTTTGGTAACCAGAATCAGTTTACCCAGGGCAAACAAAATAATAAAGGCAATACCTACAGAACCCACATCTCCGGCAAAACATTTGGCATTCTTGCGGAAGTTAAAAAATATGAATACGGCCAGCGAAATCAGCACCGTACCCAGGTAAGCAGAGTCGATAAAGTGTACGATCTGCGTGTTTATATATTCGAGCACCAGGATAATTACAAAGCTGTAAACCCCGGTAAGCCCATTAATTCCATCCATAAAGTTATAGGCATTGATAATACCCGTGCAGAAAATCAATCCGGCAAGGATATACCATAACGGAGTGCCCGAAAACAGTCCCCATTCCTGAAACATCAGCATCATAGCTGCAAAATGAAACACAAGGCGTATCTTGCTCGGGATAGGTTTGATATCGTCCAGAAAGCTGATTCCTGCAATGAGAGTCAGTCCTGCAAAGTACCAGTGATAAGGCACATTGAACCAGATGCTATACAAAAGTACACCAAAGTAAAATACAACACCACCACCCAATAACGTTATACGCTCGTGGGAGCTACGCTTGTTAGGTTTGTCGATAATATTAAGTCGGTCGGCCACTTTAAAGTAGGCAAGCTCCGAGAAAAATAATAAACCAAAAATCTTGTAAATTAAATTCCACTCCATGGTTAAAAATCAAATTAGCTTAGTTTAACTCTCTTTTTAAAAATG
>MTLE01003726.1_pt1 | contig 21274 bp, 21 predicted proteins | sample 1982461 | NCBI WGS metagenome assembly MTLE01 (sample SAMN05712605, study PRJNA340218) | biofilm metagenome | isolation source: sample SPL anode biofilm adapted to -200 mV | place: USA | collected 2012-02-03
GACCTGCCGGCCGCCCATCCGCACTTCAGGGCCATCCAGAGAATCGGTGTGACCGGAATAATCAAGGGAAAGGGAATGAACAAAGGTTGGGAAAACCAGACTTGGTTCATGACTGATTCACTGATTACAGCCCGCACTATTGCCGAGGGACTTTCAGAGGTCTATCCGCAACTCTCCGCCGGGGAGTATGGAGACAAGCCTGTGACAGCATCTCAACTCAGCTCAATGATGGCTAAAATACTTGCAACTGCTTCTAACTCCGGAAACACAACTCAATCTGGAAATACAACCCAGGCTTCACTTCTGAAGAGACTCTCTGCCGAGTGGCAGGCAATGGGTCTCACCGGGTTCAATCCATCGAGGGCACTGAACAGGTTGGAGTGCGCAGTTGTTATTGATAAAATACTCGATCCGTTTTCTAATGTCAAAATTGACATTAAGGGTAACTATTTAAAATAAAGCGTTATGAACTTAAAATCAATACTTATCGCCCTCTCTTTTCTGGCGGTCAACATCTCCATGGGTCAAACCCGTTTGACAACAATTCCGGCAAACGATTCCAACATACGCTACACAGGCCGTACAATGGTCAATAGTGACAACTCCGTATCTTTTGACTGGAGCGGAACATATTTCGAGACAATATTCACAGGCGGCTATTGCGCTGTCAAGGTCTCTGACTCAAAGAAAAACTACTACAACCTTTTCATTGACGGTGAGTTTGTGAGAGTTGTGACAACACACGGCAAAGACTCGACAATCGTCCTTGCTAAGGGGCTCGCAGGCAAACAGCATCTGCTCAGGATGCAGAAGAGGTCTGAGGCAGAGCAGGGGAGAACAACCGTTCACTCTTTTGATTTGGAGAGAGGAGCCTCATTTGTCTCATATTTTCCTTCCAGAAGCAGGCATATTGAGTTTATCGGCAACTCCATCACTGCTGGTTACGGAACAGAGGGTAAGGTTAAAACCGAGCCTTTCAAGGCTGAGACTGAGAATTGCAATCTTGCTTACGGGGCTATCATCTCTAGATATTTTGATGCAGACTATACTTTCATTGCTCATTCCGGCAGGGGTGCCGCAAGGAATTACGGTGACAAGAACCGTGTTTCGAAGAATACTATGAAGGAGAGGATGATGAATACCTTTGACGAGGATTCTACCTATAGATGGGATTTTAAGGGTTACAAGCCGGACCTGATTGTGATCAATCTGGGCTCGAATGATTTCTCTACGAATCCTCATCCTTTGCGTGAGGAGTTTCTGGGTGCCTATGCTGAGATTCTTCATAGGCTGAGGGGTGTCTATGGGGCTGATGTTCCTGTGCTTTGTGTTGCTCCTCCTAAGGGTCCTGCGTTTGATTATATCAGGGATTTTGTGAAGGATGCTAAGAATCCGAAGCTTGGTTTTTCTGCTTATTTGAATGGTGTTTATAATGACAATTCTGACCAGGGTTCTTCAGGGCATCCTAATTATGAGGGGCAAAAGAAGATTGCCATGAATCTCATTCCCTACATCTCTACCCTCACCGGCTGGCCCCTGACCGGCAAGGTGATTGAGTAATTCGGGACTTTTAATACTGATAATACTGAGCAGCCCTTCTTTTTTGGGGCTGCTCTTTTCTTTTATGACGAAGCCGGCATGGGGAGGGCGGTGCCGGTGTCTCCAAGGCTGTTGCTGCCTATGCTGTCCTAATCAAAATGCTGACTCGCCTTCGGCTCAAACAGACGCATTTTGCTAAGTACAGCCGTCGTTGCAACCCCTCGCCTTGTTCGCACAAGCCACCGCCCTCCCCATGCCATGCTTCTAAATTGAAAAGAGCAGCGGATCGGATATTTTCTATATCTCTGAAAATTAATTTTATATAGAAATTTATTTACACCTTGTCAAAATTTTAGAATCAGAAAAATAATTTTCATATCTTTATATTGTTCTGCTTGATAGGGGCTTACATATCTTTGTTTTTTTAAACCCGCCACCATACTTGTATTTAGTGAGTTTTGAAATAAATAAGCAAGAGAAATTGTAGGGTATAAGTATCTATAAACCTGTCGCAATAATAAGTACCTAGCAATCAAGCTAAAATATGTGTTTGTCAGATTATTTAGTAAACATGGAAATGCTGAAGTAAAAAAATAAATAACATTATTCAACCTTAAAATAATAAAACATGAAAAAATTTGTCTCATTTTTAATTGTAGTTTGTATTTTCTCATTAAATGCTTTTGCACAAGATGTTATCACACTAAGAAACGGAGATGATATAAAAGCTGTTGTCCAAGAAGTCGGTGAGAGCTTAGTGAAATATAAAAAGTATGACTATCAAGATGGCCCAATTTATACAATTAAAAAATCAGACATTTTTATGATTCGCTATGTAAACGGGAGTAAAGATGTTTTTAATGAGCCCACTACAACAGCATTAACAATTACACAACAAGCTAATAACCGTCCGTTAAAATATGCTTTTGGGATACCAATAAATACAAATGGCCCCAAAAAAAGTCCATTTCTAGCAGGTTTTCTTTCTTTTCTTGTTCCTGGACTAGGACAATTTTATAATGGAGATATAGGCTCTGGATTTGTCTATTTAGGAACAAATGTTTTATGTAACTCTGTGTGGATGAACGCTACAGACGATACAGTATTTGCAGTTGGATTAATTTCTGCATTAACAATTAATATTTGTTCAATCATTGATGGAGCGCTAGTAGCAAAAAAAGTAAATATCGTTAGGGGTTATAAAATTGCTGATAAAACATATTTTAAACTTAATCCTACAATAATTCAACAAAAATCATTTTCAACAAACAAGAACCTTGCATATGGTATGAGCCTTAGTTTAAATTTTTAATTATTTGAATTGCTTATTCCTATTGCCCTTGTATGTGAAAGAATGTTGTTCAGAATTATTTAAACATAATTTAGTGTTGATTTAATATAATCCGGGTTTTAATATCGAGAATTGATAACAAATATTATTAATAAGATAAAATTATGGAATCAGAAGAGAAGCTGGAATTTACAGATAAAACAATACAAAGTTTGTTTGGATTTGAAGATGCAGAAAGTGAATCAATAGAAAGACTACGGGAGTATTATTTTAAAAAGGACACTTTTAGCAGAGTGGTGTCAGATTTACCTATTAGGATTCTTGTTGGACATTACTACTGATGCGTTAATTTTTAAAACAAAGTAAGTTCATTGGCATCTTGATTTTGAATGAGTGGTTGTGGCTCTGTCACAAGTTCCTTCAGGTCCTTTTTAGCAAGAGCAGACACTCTGACCAATATTGCGATTTCTGTGATTGAGTAAGGGCTGTTGTATATTGCCTTGACTCTTGCTAACAGAAGATAGGAACATATCGCAACCCACAAATGGGTCCTGACAGCATTCTCGGAACATCCCCAGAGGTGCTTGATTGTGAGGTTCTGCTTTATGAGTTTGAAGAAGCATTCAATATCCCATCGATGACGGTATATATTGGATATCTCTAATCCATTGAGATCCAACTGGTCGGTCACGTTGGTGATGAATGAAAGCCCTTCACCTGTCTCTAAGTCACAATACTTTATGAGGCGAAGTTCTTTCGGGTAAAGTTTGCTGGATTTATTGCCTGTAAGGCGTATTAGGAGATCCTCCATCAGCCCAGTGGACTGGTCAATATTGTGGTTACTAGATACAATCTCGTACTTCATGTTGTCCTTGGCTCTGGTAACAAAGAACACGCCGTTTTCATTAATGCGGGCAAGTGCTTCAAAGTCCACATAGGCTTTATCCATCGTATAGATGGCGTTGGGAACAATATCCAACAGGTCGAGCACATTACTGTCGTGACAGCGTCCATCACTGATATAGATGAAGACAGGGATACTCCCTCTTAAGTCTATGAGAGTATGCATTTTAACCGCACCTTTACTATACTTGCCCATAGCCCATTCCATCAACTTGATGCTGCAGGATATGGTCGTAGAATCAAGGGCAAAGATTTCATGATCCTGAGGCACAAGATACTCAAGACGCATTTTGGCATACAATGGGCGAACGATCTTGATGAGTGTCAGCCCAAGTCCCTCATAAATGCGGCAGTCTCTGCTCTCATTGGCTCTGGATAAAGAGGACTCGTTGACCGAGTTCTTGATTCCAAGCCCGTAAAGGATATCCTTGTGCTGCTTTAAGCACAAGCAGATGTCTCTTAACGATTCGCAGGATGTCAGCTGACCGAAAAGAAGATGTTGCAGTTGGTTTGTGCAGTTGAACTCCCTTACACGATAGTCTCCGTTATACTTCTTGACAAGTCGCAAGAAGATCTGCCTGGGAATGAGATTGGTGACTTGAGTTAAGATATACTTGCCTTCATTCATAATCAGCGGGGTTTAGCCCGCGAAATTACGAACTCATTTCAAATCGAAGTTGTCAAAGAACTGATATAAATTATATGATATTAATAAGTTACAAGCGCAGATGCGTCGCTTAACGCATCACTAGTAGTTGGACATAAAGGAACAGGAAAGTCAGCATTATTTAAAGTTGCCATTGCAGAAGAAAGGGAGAATGGTAATTTACCTATTCTCATAAAACCTGATGACATTGCTGAATTAGGTAAATCCGATGAAAATTTTTTACTCAGAATCAGGCAGTGGAAATTTGGTTTAACTAAAATCATTGGTACTAAGGTATTTAATGAGCTTGGGATGTATGATGATTCTATAGCAGGGAAACTTGGTCAATTCGGAATTAAGTTAGTTTCATTTGTATCAGAAACTGTGAAAACTTTAAAAGATAAAGTTGATTTAGAGCCAGCTCAAATGAAAGCCGCAGAGTATTTTCTCCGAACAAACAAAATAATTGTTTATTTAGATGATCTTGATAGGGGCTGGGAAGGTAAAAAAGATGATATAAATAGAATATCTGCATTGTTGAATGCAATTAGAGATATGTCTAATGATAACCCTGGTTTGTTATTTAAAGTTTCGCTTCGCTCAGATGTGTACTATTTAGTCCGTACTTCTGATGAGTCAACAGATAAAATTGAAGGTTCTGTCGTATGGTATAAATGGACGAATCATGAGATACTAGTTTTATTAATTAAAAGAATTCTTACTTATTTTGGCGAAGTTGTTGATGAAGAGAAATTAATAAATACACCTCAGAAATACTTGTGTTACAATTTAGACAGGGTCTTTGAACCAAAGTTTTATGGTAAGGGCAAATGGGCAGAGGTTTCAACTCATAGAATTTTAATGTCTTTGACAAGAAAACGACCTAGAGATTTGGTGAAATTGTGTTCTCTTGCGGCTCAAAAAGCATATGCAAGTGGTTCACATCTAATAGGATCACCACATTTTCAAGCTATTTTTGAAGAGTACTCTCAAGGCCGAATACAAGACACTATTAATGAATATAAGACAGAATTACCACAAATAGAAAAATTAGTATTTGGGATGAAACCATCAAAAAAGGAAAGACTAGCTTCAGATGGCTATATTTACTCTACGGCAGAATTACAACAAATAATAAACAATATTAAACAACAAAACAATTTTGCATTTACAAATGGTCGTACTGCTACAGCAAAAGACTTAGCCCAATTTTTATATAAAATAAACTTTCTTACTGCTCGAAAAAAAATGGAAGATGGGACAATACAGAGAAAATATTTTGAAGAGAATAGGTATTTGTCTAATTCATTTGTAGATTTTGGTTATGACTGGGAAGTTCATCCAGCATTTAGATGGGCATTGCAACCGGATAATCTCGAAGATATTTTCTTTAATTTAACACTATCTTCAGACTAAAAACTTCTGGGACATCAAAAATAATAAGTACTCATTTACTTAGCGCTGTTTAACATAGAGCTAATAAAATGTAAAATATTATTGTGTGCTTATCTTACCACCGTGTTAATTTGTTAATTTTGAGTTATTATTATAACTTGTTGAATATTATTAGAAAGGATAGTAAATGGCAAAGAAAAATGGAAGTGGTACCGAGGAACCTTTAGAAAAACAACTCTGGAAAGCAGCGGATAAGTTGAGAAAAAACATTGATGCTGCTGAATATAAGCATGTAGTTTTGGGATTGATTTTTCTTAAATACATCTCCGATGCCTTTGAAGAATTGTATGCTAAACTAAAAACTGAAGAAATACAGGGAGCCGACCCTGAAGACAAAGACGAATACAAAGCCGAGAATATTTTCTTTGTACCACAGGAAGCACGTTGGGATATGTTACTATCCAAAGCCAAGCAGCCTGACATTGGCAAATTTGTAGATGATGCAATGGATGCCATAGAAAAAGAGAATGCTTCTTTGAAGGGTGTTTTACCAAAAGTGTATGCTCGACAAAATCTTGATCCGACAAGTTTGGGTGAGTTGATTGATTTGGTCGGTAATGTCGCTCTTGGTGACACCAAAGCAAGGAGTGCTGATGTACTTGGGCATGTTTTTGAATATTTTCTGGGTGAATTTGCTCTTGCGGAAGGTAAGAAGGGTGGGCAGTTCTATACCCCTAGAAGCGTTGTCGAATTATTGGTAGAAATGCTCGAGCCTTATAACGGGAGAGTGTTCGACCCTTGTTGTGGCTCGGGAGGTATGTTTGTCCAATCAGAAAAGTTTGTTGGTGAACATCAGGGGAAAGTAAACGATATTTCTATTTACGGACAAGAAAGCAATCAAACCACCTGGCGTTTGTGCAAAATGAATCTGGCCATTCGAGGTATTGACAGTTCTCAGGTAAAATGGAACAACGAAGGTTCTTTCCTGAAGGATGCGCATAAAGACATGAAAGCCGATTATATTATCGCCAATCCTCCGTTCAATGTAAGCGACTGGGGAGGAGATTTACTTCGAAAGGACGGACGCTGGCAATATGGTGTGCCACCTACAGGAAACGCTAATTACGCATGGATACAACATTTCCTTTATCATTTGGCACCCAATGGACAAGCAGGTTTTGTGTTGGCTAAAGGTTCGCTGACAACCAAAACATCGGGTGAAGGAGATATACGTAAAGCATTGATTGAAAATAACCTGATTGATTGTATTGTAAATCTGCCAACCAAACTTTTCCTCAATACTCAGATTCCCGCATCGCTTTGGTTTATGAATCGCAACCGCACAAACGGTAAATTCAGAGACCGAAGCAAGGATATTTTGTTTATTGATACCCGAAACTTGGGTTATTTGATAAACCGCAGAACCAGACAACTTTTGCAAGAAGATATTCAAAAAGTTGCAGAAACTTACCACAATTGGCGTAATGTAGATGGCAAATACGAAGATATAGCTGGTTTTTGTGCTTCTACTCCAATAAGTAAAGTGGCTGAATTAGACTATGTGCTTACTCCGGGACGCTATGTTGGATTGCCCGATGAAGAGGATGATTTTAATTTTAACGAGCGTTTTACCGCCCTGAAAGCTGAACTTGAAGAACAGCTAAAGGAAGAAGCACGCTTAAACGAAATAATTTCCACTAACCTTTCAAAGATTAAGATGAAATACCCAAAGTAAAACAAAATGATTCGTATTTTACTTTTACGATTTAAAGTAAAATAAATGTTATTTTATTTTACATTTATAAATAAAAATATGATTGAACTTGAAAATTATAAAGCCGGTCATTTTGAAAAACAATCAGGCTACAAATATTTTGTTCCGAATGGCATAAATGATGAGTGGGTATGGAAAACACCCATAATAAACCGGTTGATAGAAAAAGCTGCGATAAAACTTGGGGAGCTTAATTCTTTTGCGCGATTGGTTCCCAATATCGACCTATTTATCCAATTACATGTAACAAAAGAAGCGGTAATTTCCAGTCGGATTGAAGGGACACAAACCAATATGGACGAAGCCTTATTGCCATTTGAAGAGATCCGTCCTGAAAGAAGAAACGACTGGCAGGAAGTTAATAATTACATCAGAGCAATTAATGAGGCTATTGTGGAACTAGAAAAATTGCCCATATCATCAAGATTACTAAAAAACACTCACCAAATCTTGTTGCAAAGTGTTCGCGGCGAAAATAAACTTCCCGGAACGTATCGAACCAGCCAAAACTGGATTGGTGGCAATTCACTGGCGGATGCAGTTTTTATACCTCCAGCCCATCAACTGGTTAGCGAATTAATGGGAGATTTGGAGAAATTTTTGAACAATGATGAGATAAATGTACCGGCATTGGTCCGCATTGCTATCGTTCATTATCAATTTGAAACTATCCACCCCTTTTTAGATGGTAATGGACGTATAGGACGTCTAATGGTTACTTTGTTTCTTGTGTCTGAAGGAATTTTAGATAAACCCTTACTTTACCTATCGCTCTATTTCGAAAAAAACAAAGGCTTGTATTACGACAATTTAAGTCGTGTACGTACCCATAATGATATGTTGCAGTGGCTAAAATACTTTTTAGTTGGGATTGAACAAACAGCAACCCAAGCTGTAAATACACTTTCGAATATTCTTAAGCTAAAGGAAAACCTTGAAAATGAAATACGTTCTACTTTTGGACGACGGAGCCATTCGGCTTTAACCCTGTTAACAGCCCTTTTTAAAGAACCCGTTATCACTATCGACAAGGCAGCCAAAATCTGTAACCTAAGTTATAAGGCTGCCAACGATTTGGTAACAAAGATGCAGGAAAAAAAATATTTGAAAGAGCTTACAGGGCAAAGTCGTAATCGGATTTTTATTTTTGAACCGTATTTAATTATCTTCGAAAATGACAACTAAACAAGCTACTCAACCAAACATTTTCACAAGCTTCTTAAAGATTACAACAAATGAGTGAGTGGAAGGATACCATATTAGATTACGCTTGCAAAGATGTAGTTACAGGGGGAACTCCGCTTTCAACAACTAAAGAATATTTCGAAAATGGGAATATTCCTTGGCTGAAAACAAAGGAGGTCAATTTTAACAAGATAACAGCGACTGAGAATTTTATTAGTTCAGTTGGACTTGCAAACTCTTCTGCAAAGCTGATTCCCATAAATAGTGTAATTGTTGCAATGTATGGTCAAGGCGATACTGCTGGAAGGGTTGCAATAAACAAAATCCCCCTTTCAACCAATCAAGCATGTTGTAATTTAATAATAGATGAGACAAAAGCAGATTATAATTTTATCTATTATTTTCTTAGTAATTCATATGAAGAAATAGTATTAAGAAAAACAGGGAGCGCACAACCTAATTTAAATACAAAAATATTAAAAGAATTCCCTGTTTTACTCCCCCCACTCCCTGAACAAAAATCTATCGCCACCATCCTTTCCAGCCTCGACGATAAAATAGACCTGCTCCACCAACAAAACGCCACCCTCGAAAAAATGGCGGAAACGCTTTTTAGGCAGTGGTTTGTGGAAGAAGCGAAGGAGGATTGGGAAAGTAAGCAACTCAAAGAGGTAACAGATATTGCAATTGGTAGAACTCCACCAAGAAACGAATCGAAATGGTTTACTACTAAAACGATAGATATTAAATGGATTTCGATAAAAGACTTGGGTGATGATGGAGTGTTTATTTCTAATACATCAGAATATTTAACTAAAGAAGCTGTTGAAACTTTTAATATTCCAGTAATTCCAAAAGATACAGTTGTTCTTAGTTTTAAAATGACCGTTGGAAGGGTAGCCATAACATCAGAAGTAATGCTATCGAATGAAGCTATTGCACATTTTAAATTCAATAAAAACACTCCATTTAGCAAGGAATATCTTTATATATTTCTAAAAAGGTACAAATACGAGACTTTGGGTAGTACTTCTTCAATAGTAACAGCAATAAATTCTGCTATGATAAAAGATATAGAAATACGAATTCCTGATGAATTTACTATGAAAGCTTTCAAATATGAGACCGAACCATTATTCAACAGAATAAAATCAAACCAGAATCAAATCTGCACCCTTACTGCTTTGCGCGATACTTTGTTACCGAAGTTGATGAGTGGGGAGGTAAGAGTGGAAATATAAATACAAGACTATGAGCTTTTACAAAACACAAAAATCAAAACAAGTTCAGTGGTGGAAAAGCTTTTCATCTCAACCCAATTGGGAAAGAGAAGAAGAAAAATGGGGCATACAGAATAAAGTAAGCTATGCTCATATTACCAAAGCTGATTGGTCACAATTATTGTGGAAAGGAATAGTGAATGAGTTACCAATATACCTTGGTAATCAGATAAAGGCACATTCAGGTGTTAAAAACTTGCTTAGCTCTTGGGTTGCTGCCGCTAATTTGTATTTTCCGGCCCATTCTGATCCGTGTTTCAAAGATTTACTTCTTGGCTTTTTGCAATCAATAGTTTCAACTGATATTATTGATTTAATTAATGTAGAACTTGAATTTTCACTAGAAGGTGATTTTAGCCCTGAAAAACTATTAGGCGAGATGAATGGCGGTAGGGGAAGAGGACAAACTTCTCCGGACGTTGCATTTATTGTCAAGACAAAACAAGGTACAGGGTTAATTCTTACAGAGTGTAAGTATACTGAACATAGTTTTTACAGGTGTTCAGCTCGCAGAAGAAATGATCGAGGGGATAAACTTGCCAATCCTCATCCCGAAAAATGTTTACAATCGGCAGCTTTATGCAATTTTGAAGCAATACCATGTCATCAAAAGGTTTGGGGACGGAAATATTTAGATAATTTCAAGTTATCTACCTATGGTAAATCTGTTCTTACAAGATGCCCTGCTGCTACGGCTGGTTATCAATTACTACGTCAGCAGGCACTTGCAAACGGAATAAAAGAAAGCGGCAAATATGATATGGTTGTCTCTGCTGTGTCATTTGATGAAAGAAACGATGCATTAATAGGCTGTTTAAGGGGAACCGGAATCCCGGATTTTCAAACAGGGTGGAATAGTATTTATCAGCATGGAGCAGAGTTTATCACTTGGCATCATCAGGCTTGGGTAGAATATGTACGTAATAATACGACGAATGAAGTAGCGAATGATTGGTTAAAGTATTTAGAAGACAGATATGGATATTAATAGATAACCTCACTGCTTTGCGCAACACCTTGTTGCCTAAGTTAATGTGTGGGGAGGTATAAGTATAAATATAAGATATGAAAATAACCAATGAACAAGCCGAATACCTGTTGAAATTGCCTAAAAAGGTTGTTGAAAACGAAAAGCTTTTGGAAAAGCTGACTATTGACCAGCAATTCCCTTTTTATGCCCGCTTTGAGCTGGTATCGGAAATAGACGATGAGTTTACTTTTTTATGGGAAATTCAGCAGAGTAAGAAAAATAGCATCCGCGTAAGTTTTCATCATCAGGAAAACGATAGTAAAACAGGATTACTTCGTGTCGATTACAATAGTGGCCATAAAAATCCAGAAGAAATATCTGAGTTTGTCCCTGAAATATTTCACCCTTTCGCAGGTAAGTGTTTTGATAACACCGAACATCACATTCACTATCATGTACAAGGATATAAATCTTTAGCATGGGCAATTCCATTAACTAATGATTGTTTTAATATCAAAGAGTTAAATGACGGAAGAGATTTTAATAGTACATTTGCTAATATTATAAAATTGTTTGCCAAAACTGTAAATATTGAAACCGAAATTTCTGTTAATGAATTGTTATTATGAATTGGATAGATAACAGCATAAAAGAATATTACAATTGGTTGAGAGAAAAAACTATTGTTACTCAAAATGAGCGAACCGGATGGAGTATAATCACTACCCCTTTTCTTGGTTTGTTCAACGATAACATTGAAATATATGCGAAACTTGATAATGGAAAACTGATTTTATCCGATGATGGGATGACTTTATCCAATTTGGAGCTTGCTGGTGCTCCTATTTTGCGTTCTCCTAAGCGGAAAGAATTACTTGAAATGATTTTCCTGAATTATGGTATCACACTTAACGAGAATAATGAACTTCAGGTAATTGGTACAGAAAAAGATTTTAACCAGAAAAAACACAACCTGATTTGTGCAATTTCTGAGGTGTCCGATATGGCTATGATGGCAAAACATACTGTTTCCTCTGTATTCAAAGAAGATGTAAAAGCTTATTTAGATGAGCAGAATATTATTTATACACCACAATTTATAGCAAAGGGGTCTACAGGCATTGAGTTTACTTTTGATTTTCAAATTGCTGGTCGTCATAAAGAGTTGGTTATAAAGTCTTTTAATTCGTTAAATAAAATAAATGTGCCCAATTTCCTTTTTGGTTGGGAGGACATAAAGATCGCACGTGAAAAGGTTTCCGGAAAAGAATTAAAAGGATTAGCAATTGTGAATAATGTTGATAAAGAGATAAGAAAGGAGTATTTGGATGCATTAGAAAATAAGGGTGCCGGATGTATTTTATGGGGCCAGCGCTATCAACCTGATATGTTGCAGCTATTACGCGCATAAAATGACTAATATTGCTGAAAATACAATCGAATCTTTTGCGATCGAGTTATTAGACAAACTCGGTTACGAATACACGTATGCTCCTAATATTGCCCCCGATGGTAAAACGCCCGAACGGGAAACCTACGAGCAGGTTTTGTTGGTGGACCGTTTGAAAAAAGCGGTGAACCGAATAAACAAATCGATTCCTGCAAATGCTCAAGCCGAAGCTATAAAGGAAATTCAGCGTATTGCTTCGCCCGAATTGCTGGCAAATAACGAAGTGTTTCACCGATTTTTAACTGAGGGTATTCCAGTTTCGAAACATGTGAATGGAGACGAAAGGGGCGACCGTGTTTGGCTGATTGACTTTAAAAATCCGTACAACAACGATTTTGTGGTTGCCAACCAGTTTACTGTAGTAGAAAACAACAATAATAAACGCCCGGATATAATTTTGTTTGTCAATGGTATACCGCTGGTGGTCATTGAGCTAAAAAATGCAGCTGATGAAAATACGACTATTCATTCTGCATTTAAACAGATAGAAACCTACAAAGCCATCATTCCAAGTCTGTTTACCTATAATGGATTTGTGATTATTTCTGATGGATTGGAGGCCAAAGCAGGCTCTATTTCTGCTGCTTTCAGCCGGTTTATGGCATGGAAATCAGCTGACGGAAAAGCAGAGGCATCACATCTGGTAAGCCAGTTGGAAACCCTTATCTTGGGTATGCTCAATAAGGAGACGTTGATTGATTTAATCCGCCATTTTATTGTCTTTGAAAAATCTAAGCGGGAAGATCCTGAGACGGGAGTTATTACAATTACTACCGTTAAGAAACTAGCAGCTTACCATCAGTACTATGCGGTTAACCGTGCAGTTGAGTCTACAATAAGAGCATCGGGCATTTCGATTAAGGAGTCTCCTTTCCGTGCTTTTACTGAGACACCGGAAAGTTACGGATTACCGGGAGTTAAAAAGCAACCTGTTGGAGATCGTAAAGGTGGTGTTGTTTGGCACACACAGGGGAGTGGAAAGTCTCTTTCGATGGTTTTCTATACCGGTAAAATTGTATTGGCAATGGATAATCCGACCATTGTTGTAATTACTGACCGTAATGATTTAGATGACCAGCTTTTTGATACATTCGCTGCATCTAAACAACTCATAAGGCAAGAACCTGTTCAGGCGGAACATAGAAATCAATTGAAAGAACTATTGAAAGTAGGTTCTGGTGGCGTTGTTTTTACAACTATCCAAAAATTCCAACCTGAAAACGGCAATGTTTACGAGCTGCTTTCCAAACGTGAAAACATTGTTGTAATTGCTGATGAAGCACACCGAACACAATATGGATTCAAGGCAAAAACCATTGATGATAAAAATGAAAAAGGGGATGTGGTCGGCAAAAAAATAGTGTATGGCTTTGCAAAATATATGCGTGATGCTTTACCAAATGCTACATACCTGGGCTTTACAGGCACTCCTATTGAAAGCACTGATGTAAATACACCTGCGGTTTTTGGCAATTATGTGGATATCTATGACATTGCTCAGGCTGTCGAAGATGGTGCAACTGTACGTATTTATTATGAAAGCCGATTGGCAAAAGTTGCTCTTAGCGAAGAGGGTAAGAGGTTGGTGAACGAATTGGACGATGAACTGGACCAAGAGGATTTAACCGATACTCAAAAGGCAAAAAGCAAGTGGACACAATTAGAGGCATTGGTTGGCAGCGAAAACAGAATTAACAAAATAGCCAAAGATATTATAGAGCATTTTGGTCAACGACAGGCTGTTTTTGAGGGTAAGGGAATGGTTGTTACCATGAGTCGCCGCATTGCTGCCGATTTGTATGAAGCAATAGTAAAACTAAAACCTGAGTGGCATTCTGATGAACTCGGCAAGGGTGTTATCAAGGTGGTGATGACCTCTGCATCCTCCGATGGTCCAAAGATTTCAAAACATCATACGACTAAGGAGCAACGCAGGACATTGGCAGAAAGGATGAAAAATCCTGAAGACGAACTTAAGCTCGTTATTGTTCGTGAGATGTGGCTTACAGGTTTTGATGCGCCAAGCATGCACACTCTATATATTGACAAACCGATGAAGGGCCATAATCTTATGCAGGCAATTGCAAGAGTCAACCGTGTGTATATGGACAAGCCGGGCGGTCTTATTGTGGATTACTTAGGTATTGCATCAGATCTGAAAATGGCACTTTCGTTTTATTCTGATTCAGGAGGAAAAGGCGACCCAACCATACTACAGGAGCAAGCTGTTCAGCTGATGTTAGAGAAACTGGAGGTGGTGTCAAATATGTATCATGGCTTTGATTATGAAGATTATTTCGAAGCCGGAACTTCCAAGAAACTATCCATGATATTAGCTGCAGAGGAGCATATCTTAGGTCTGGAAGATGGAAAGAAGCGTTACATTAATGAAGTTTCTGCTTTATCAAAAGCATTCGCAATAGCTATACCACATGACCAGGCAATGGATGCTAAAGATGAGGTTTCATTTTTTCAGGCAGTAAAAGCAAGATTGGCAAAATTCGATATTTCAGGTTCTGGCAGAACTGATGAGGATGTTGAAACGACGATACGTCAAGTGATTGATAAAGCATTGGTTACTGAAAAGGTAATTGATGTTTTCGATGCGGCAGGATTAAAGAAACCTGATATTTCCATACTTTCAGAAGATTTCCTTTTAGAGCTGAAAGGAATGGAACATAAGAATGTCGCTCTGGAAGTATTGAAAAAATTACTCAATGATGAAATAAAGTACAGAGCAAGAAAGAATCTTGTCAGAAGTAAGACTCTAATGGAGATGCTTGAGAATTCCATTAAGAAATATCACAACAAGATACTTTCTGCAGCTGAGGTTATAGAGGAATTGATCAAGCTGAGCAAAGACATTGTCGAAATGGACAACGAGGCAAAGGCTATGAATTTATCTGATTTTGAATATGCATTTTATACAGCCGTCGCAGATAATGAAAGTGCAAGAGAGTTAATGCAGAAGGATAAGTTGAGAGAATTAGCAGTTGCTTTAACAGAGACTATCAGACAAAATGCTTCAATTGACTGGACTATCAAGGAAAGTGTTCGGGCAAAACTGAAGGTTGCAGTTAAGAGACTCCTTAGAAAATATGGCTATCCGCCAGATATGCAGATGCTTGCAACTGAAACAGTTTTGAAGCAAGCTGAAATAATTGCGAATGAATTGACCTTGTCAGAGTTTTCTTCAAAGGTCTGAGCAGCTGTGTTTATCTCGAAAGTCCAAGTGCCCAGCAGACACAAAGGCAAAAAGGACCTTGGTTTTTTAGCCGGGTTCGCAGCGGGGTTTTCAGGAAAGAGTGCTAGGGGTGTTATACTTTAAAACATTGTAATCCATAAAACATGTAATTATGAATAAACATAATAACCTGTTTAAAGAGATAGGACAAACAGGTGAAAAAGGTAATGAATTTTGGAGTGCAAGTGGTTTAGTAGTATTATTTATAATGCTACTTATGTCTATATCGTGTTTGAGAAGTGGCAATTTAAAAGAGATTAACCTACATGACGTTTCAAAAAATGAAAATTGCCAGACAGTTTCTCTTGATTCTATTGTAGACAGCAGTGAAGTCATTGAGTTGGATAATTCTGAAAAAGCTCCGATTATTGGTGTAATATCTAGCCTGTATGAGTCTGATCGGTCGTTTTATATTATATCCGATGATAAATTCGTTTATGAATATGATAAGGCGGGGAGGTTTATTCGCCAGATAGGCACTCAAGGTAGAGGCCCGGGAGAATATTTGAGTGTCGAAGGAATTTCTGTCAACGATAAGGATAGCAGCGTAAATCTTTTTGATTTTCCTAGTCAGAAATTTGTAAAATACGATCAAGACGGTCACTACATTATCTCATTTAAGCCTCAATTCGAAGATACTCTTCTTTATCTTCAGTCATTTTATCCATATAAAGATTCATTGTTGTTTTACACCTCCAACAACTCATCCAGGATGGATTTGTTCTTGTTAAATCAATCAGCAGACTCCATGGAAACCATCTCGAGAAAAAACAGGACAATATTACCCGAAGAGCTTATTATAGACAATGTTTTTATTTTCGGGGATAAACAAAATCCCTACATCTATAATTACTTCAATGACACAATTTTTATTCTGAAAAATAAAAAATTGGTGCCGGCAATGTTGGCTCGAATAGGTAAACTGAGAACTGATTATGATGAACTCTTCATGGAAAAGTGGGGAAATTCTGGTAAAAAGGAATTAAATATGAGGAATATAGTCCAAGGAGGAGATTTGATATTCTTTTTTTATTCAATATCAATTAACGTAGAGAGAGCCCGATTCCCATTCCTATCATTATACAATGTCGCATCCAACAGCTATACTCAAAATGTACAAATTAAAGATAATAAAGATAGTCTTCTGACTATTGGCAGCCAGGACAAAGTGTTTCAAGGATATTCTGCCAACGATATACTAGTTGTGAAAGGTCAACCTGAAAATGACAAGAATCCTGTAATTATTAAATTTAGAATGAAATGAGAAAATGGAGAATTGTCCTTGCTACGCTATTGATTATTAGTCTATATAATTGTTCTGATAGCACAAAGAACCTCAAAGTCATAGATCTGCAAGGATTTAGTAAGAATTCAGTTGTGGCTCTAGAAGATAGGTACAACGAATACTTTACAGAATATAAGGCTATTTTTCTTGACAAAACCGACAGCTTTTCCCAAAAAGATGTAAAACAGATTGTCAGCATTAAGAATGATATTTATATTCTCCTTAAAAGTAGCATCAGACGATACGATTTGATCACAGGGCATTTAGATAATAACTTCCAAGCTCATGAGAGTATTTTTGATTTTATATCTTTTGATATGGACAAGGCAAATGGCAGGATATATGCCCTTGATGCAAAATATTCAAAAATCATCATTACAGATACTGCAGGAAAAATATTTGATGAATTCAAACTTGATCCGGCACATAAATACGATCAGTTAGCTGTTCTGGACAACTCTCACATCCTTATCACTACATGCAGTTTACCGGTTCCTGTGACTTTTGTGGCTGATATCGAAGACAAAATCATAAAGCAGATCGACCCTCCATCTTCAAAGAGCTTCAATCCAGATAAAGAGCTTTACGATACAATTCTAAAAAAAATTGCTCCGATTAATATTATTTGCCGAAGTGACAGCGGTGTTTTGGTGAAATATCTGTTCGAGGATATTGTATACAGATACAACAGTGATTCTAAGAACCCTGAATTTTTTGTAAAAATCAAACGAGGCAATAAACCAAAGCTTAATAAAAAAAGCATTTCAACAAAACTCGGGCAAAACACACTTACGGGTCTATGGCAACTATCCGAAGACAAGTGGCTTCTAAGATGGAGTCAAGTATGGAAGCGCAATGAATCATTAACCCTGATGCATTTTTTTACAGTGTGCAATAATAAAATGGGGGTATACAATGATAGCATGTCATATAATACAACTATTATGGAATGGTACATGTCAGGAACAATTTTCAGCATTGGAGCATACGACAAGATTTATGTTGACACAAAGGAGAAAATGATTTTCAAAATCATGACCAATGACCTGTCTGGAAACAAATTACCGGAATATCTCAATGATCATAAAACACAAAATGATTTGATATTGTGTTATTATAGAATCAAATAATGAAATTATTTGATTTGAGAATCTATTGAATCTCATCGGGAAATGGGTTCCCATATTTTATGCTATATTGATTATATACCTGTGAAAGGTTTATCTCATCAATCTCTGTGGTGGTGAACCGCTCGTTGGTATCTTCGCATTGGTAATAAAAATGGGTGTATTGAAATTTTTCCTTTCGGAATACCAACTCTGAATCTTCTTGTTTGAGGGTTACTTTTCCTCCTGTAAATGGGCTTTTCATTGTCTTTTGCAATTAGATAAGACTTAAATTGGCTAATTCCTGGCCTATTCTGTTCAACTCTTTTTCAATCTTTAATACTTGTTTTTCACTGATGTATTGTCCGCTTTTATATTGCCTCATTAGTGATGGATTGATTCCGGCGCTTTTAGCAAATTGTGAAACATTAATTATTGGATAATAGTCAAATAAAGATGCAAGATCATACTTGTATTCAAAGGTGATATTTTTCAGCTCTTCTGGTAATTCTTGCTTATCTTCTGCATATGCCTCAATTATTTCACGGACAGAATTTTCAAAGTCTTTCTTTGCTTCTGCAACACTGACGCCCTCTCCAATAATAGTGCTTTTCAGATCGGGTGTATAGATTCCGAATGTTCCGTTCTTACCTTTTTCGATTAGTGCGATTGTTTTCACATGTAAATATATTACAAAAATGTTATATATACAAGTGTTTTTTCACAAACGGGGACTTGCCACAGTATTTAGCAAGGTCCTGAAAATTGAAACCATTTCGTGGACCTCCACGAGATGACCTTGTCAAATTTTTCGCAAGTTGTGGAACATCAATGAAAAGTAATTTGCAAATTTGAAAATCCGGAAAGTCCAAGTGCCAAGCAGACACAAAGACAAAAAGGACCATGGGTTTTAGTGGAAAAATACTGGATCAGGGCATTTCAGCCGGGAAAGGGAGGCAGGAGCAATTGAAGACATAAAACCGAAAAAGACCTTGGTTTTTTAGCCGATTTCGCAGCGTGGTTTTCAGGAAAAAGTGCGAGGACCGTTCAACGACCAAAGGGAGGCGTCCCGCAGCACCCTGAAAACCAGCAAGAAACGGCGTTAAGAAAAATCAGCGTCTTTAAGGCTTATGACTTCAAAGCGACACCGGATGGACAGCCCTGAGACAGTATTTTCTACAGTATAAAAGCGGCTTATGTGGCCATATAAGAAAAACCAGCGTCCTTGAGACTTTGCGGCTACGACAAACTATCTTTCCGGATGGTAATCTGATATACTATTTATTCTTCTTTCCTCTTTTACGGGTTACATATTGCTCATTCAGTACATCGTCAAGCGACATGTATTGCTTCTGCGCGAAGAGTACATCAAAATCAGACAACGCATTCAGAGCAAAACCAACCTGGAGTAATCCTCTCAGAGACATCTCTCCCGTTTGCTCGAACCGGCGATAAGTGGCAAATTTAACTCCCGCTCTTGCCGATAATCCCTCTTGTGTCAAATTCAGTTCCAACCTTCGAGCCTTAACCCTTGCTGCAATCTGCGCTGCCACATCACTGGGATTTAATAAATTAAATGCTATCATATTATTCATAGACCCAAAAATTACTACACAACAAATATAATAATGTTTGTTAAGCTATGAGACGCCTTGCCAAGGTTTTTCTTGTAGTAGTGTAGAATTCTGAAAAGTGGGACAAAAACCTTGCACCACACGCTTCCTTAATGCTACACTAGGAATTGATGCCTTGGACCTTGTGTTTTATGGTGATAAAGAGGATGTTATATTAAAATAATTCAAAAAATAGTAGTTTATGTGAATAAATTGCTATAATTTTATATTGTATTGTTTGTGATGAAGTTATGGATTTTCTAAATCTGGCTTCAATTTAATGAGTTTGAAAGTATATCCTCAGTAGATATTAAAGTTGTCTATAATATACCAAACCTTTCTAAAATTAAACAACATGAAAAAAATCCTTTATTACTTTTTAAACTTCAGACCAAGTGGAAATGGAAGAATCATATTTCGCTTGGATGGTGAGGATCAAAATCGTTTAGTTGATTTAACACCGAATGACTTCTCTGCTATTGCTGCAGTACTTGCTCAGAAAAGAATAGCCTATGATATTGACTCTAGGACTTTCATCTCATATGATGATGATTATTTGCCACTTAATGGTCAAAACATAAATACATAATAATGAAAGAGGAAATTTTGCTGGTAGTACTTGCGACATTATTACTGGCTTCTTGTGTTGAACAGAAATACATTTTCAAAAGCAACACAATATCAAAAATTAGAAATACAGATCAAGAGCCGCCAATGGGTACTGATAGTCTTTATTATTATGATGTTACTAATGGTTTTCAAAGCAGAATAAAACAAAAAGGGGATAATATAATTATAGAGACAGTTGATTATCGTAATCTAAGTTTATCAGCGCGGTTTATATTACCAAGTGGACCAAGTCAACAAAAAATTGATTACACAAACAAGTATTATTACATTGAATCTGACTATCTGTCAAATACTCGTAATTTCAAATACTTTGATACCAAACCCGTATTACAAGGACTCTCAATTCCTTTAAAAATTCGTCCAAAACTTAAAGATCCGGCTCTTCAAGATTCATTTCCATCTCAGACTGAGACAGGCTTTAACCCGGCTCTTGCATTTGGCTGGAAATTAAATCTTAATTCGTATAGCCCGAAGAAAGATATTTTCGGCCGAAATTTGAAACAGTTTTCCTTTACTCCCGGGTGGTTTTTGGGAACAGGAGCGGTAGACTTAAAGAAATCCAATACTAGAAATCCTATTATACAATTCGAGCGTAGGGCTGCAATAATTTCTACCGGGGCCTTTTTTATGTTTGGCTATAATAATATAAATTTCGGATACTCATTTGGTTGGGACTATGCAATGGGTGAAGGCCGAAAAAGCTGGTTATATCAAGGCAAAATGTGGCATGGTGTAACAATAGGCTTTGATATAATTAAGTGAGACAACTAGACCTTGCCAAAGTTTTTCGCAAGGGTTTGGAGGTCAATATAAAACAATCTGAAAATTGGAAAATTCGGAAATTCGGAAAGTCCAAGTGTCTTTCAGACACAAAGACAAAAAGGACCTTGAGTTTTTAGCGGAAATACAAGAATCTGCAATTTGCCTCATAAGCCGCTGACAAATTAGTGGAAAAATACTGGA
>MTLE01000523.1_pt2 | contig 21262 bp, 15 predicted proteins | sample 1982461 | NCBI WGS metagenome assembly MTLE01 (sample SAMN05712605, study PRJNA340218) | biofilm metagenome | isolation source: sample SPL anode biofilm adapted to -200 mV | place: USA | collected 2012-02-03
ACCGGGAAGCTGCGCATATCCACCACCAGGTTGTTGTAGCCGAAGGAGGCGCCCCGTTCGGTGAGGATGATGTTCTCGTTACCGCTGGAGGCAATTTTGGCAGCCACGTTCTTCATGTCCCAAGGAGCCAGAAACTGCCCTTTCTTGACATTGATCACCCGGCCGGTGGCGGCTGCAGCAATCAACAGATCGGTCTGGCGACAGAGGAAGGCCGGAATCTGCAGAACGTCCAGCACTTCGGCGGCGGGCGCCACCTGCTCTATGGAATGCACGTCGGAGAGCACTGCCAGGCCGAGGGATTCCTTGACTTTCCGCAGGATGCGCAGCCCCTCTCGCATGCCCGGACCGCGGTAGGCGCCGATGGAGGTGCGGTTGGCCTTGTCGTAGGAGGCTTTGAAGATCAGCGGCAGGGAAAGCGCGTTGCAGATGGTCATCAGGCGTTCGGCCTGACGCATGGTGGCCAACTCTGATTCGATCACGCAGGGGCCAGCCACCAGTGCCAACGGGCGTTTGGCGCCGATTTTCACGCCGCCGATAACGATCTCGCGGGTCACGGGTTACCTCGCATCGCGCTGGATCAGGGCAGCGCGCACAAACGACTTGAACAGGGGATGGGGCGCCAACGGTTTCGACTTGAATTCGGGGTGGAACTGGCATCCCAGGAACCAGGGATGGTCGGCAATCTCCACCACCTCCACCAGATCCTTGTCACGGTAGATGCCGGAGAGGATCAGCCCGTTTTTGGTCAAAACCTCCCGATAGGCGTTGTTGAATTCATAGCGATGGCGGTGGCGCTCGGATATCTCCTGGGCATTGTAGGCCACATGGGCCAGGGTGCCCTTCTCCAGGGAGCAGGGGTATCCCCCCAGACGCATGGTGCCCCCCTTCTTGCTGACACTCTTCTGCTCCTCCATCAGGTGGATCACCGGATTGCCGCACCCCTTCTTGAACTCGCTGGAGCAGGCGTCGTCGATATGGCAGACGTTGCGGGCGTATTCCACCACCGCCATCTGCATACCGAGGCAGATGCCGAAGAAGGGAATCTTGTGCAACCGGGCGTATTCGATGGCCATGACTTTGCCTTCGGTGCCACGCTCGCCGAATCCTCCCGGCACCAGCACGGCGTCCATATCCACCAGGTGGCCATCGATGCCGTCCCGCTCGATTTTCTCCGAATCGATGTACTTGAGGGAAACACGGCAGTCATTGGCGATGCCGCCATGGGTCAGCGCCTCGGACAGCGACTTGTACGACTCGGTCAGGTTGACGTATTTGCCCACGATGGCGATGCGTACCTCGCCATGACCGGGGTGGCAGACCGTCTCCACCACGTCCTGCCAGGGGGTCAGGTCGGGTGCCTTTGTCCAGATGTTGAGCTTTTCCACCACCCGTTCGTCCAGTCGCTCCTTGCTCAGCGCCAGCGGAACGTAATAAATATGTTCGCTGTCCACCACTGGGATGACGTCCTTCACGTCCACGTTGCAGAACAGGGCGATCTTGTTCTTCATTTCCTGGGGGATCTCCCGCTCGGAGCGGCAGAGCAGGATATCCGGCTGGATACCGATCTTGCGCAGTTCCATGACCGAATGCTGGGTCGGCTTGGTCTTAAGCTCGCCAGCCGTGCGGATGTAGGGCACCAGGGTGACGTGGATGTAGAGGGTATTGCCGGCTCCCCGGTCGAAGCGGAACTGGCGGATGGCCTCCAGAAAGGGGAGCGACTCGATGTCACCCACGGTTCCGCCCACTTCGACGATGGCCACATCGGCGCCTTTGGCATTCTCGATGATCTTGCACTTCATCTCGTCGGTGATGTGCGGGATTACCTGCACCGTGCCGCCCAGGTAATCCCCGCGGCGTTCCTTGTCGATGACGGAAAAGTACACCTGGCCGGTGGTGAAGTTGCTCTTCTTGGAGAGGCGGGCATTGGTGAAACGCTCGTAATGCCCCAGGTCCAGGTCTGTTTCGGCGCCATCGTCGGTGACGAAGACCTCCCCATGCTGAAACGGCGACATGGTTCCCGGGTCAACGTTGATGTAGGGGTCCAGCTTCTGCAACGTAACCCGCAGGCCACGCGCCTCCAGTAATGCTCCCAGCGATGCGGCAGCCAGTCCCTTACCGATGGAGGAAACGACACCGCCGGTAATAAAGATGAATTTTGTTTTCATGCATACAGCTCCTGTAGCGAAAATTACTTGGACTGAATGGCTTTGAACCGCTCCCTGGCCTTGACCAGGTCATCGGGGGTGTCCACGCCAATGGATTCAAACTCAGTCTCGACGACGCGGATACGGGCGCCGTTTTCCAGCGCTCGCAACTGCTCCAGTTTCTCGGAAGTTTCCAGAAAGGTGGGCGCCATGGCGGCGAACTCCACCAGAAAATCACGACGATAGACGTACAGCCCCACATGCTTGTAGCAGAGCAGCTTCCCGCTGGCGAATGACTCGTCCTTGAGATCCTGCCACTTGTCCCGGAAGAACGGCAGGGGCGAGCGGGAGAAGTACAGCGCATTGCCGTCCCGGTCGGTTACCACCTTGACCACATTGGGGCTCAAAAAATCGTGCAGGCAGCGGATGCGGCTCTTGAGGGTAGCCATGCGCAGGGACGGGTCATCGAGGAGCGGACGGATGGCCTGGTCGATCATCTCGGGGGCAATGAGCGGTTCATCCCCCTGGACATTGACGATGATGTCGGCGGAGAGCGTCCCGGCCACCTCGGCCAGACGATCGGTTCCTGTTTCGTGGTCGTTGCGGGTCATGCGACAGACTCCGCCAAAGACCGAAACCGCCTGCTGGATGCGCTCGTCATCGGTGGCGATAATGACCGAATCCACCAGTGAAGCCCGTGCCGTGCGCTCGTACACATGTTGGATCATCGGCTTGCCGTCGATGATGGCCAGCGCCTTGCCCGGAAAACGCACAGAAGCAAAGCGGGCTGGAATGACTGCTGTGATGTTCATCCGGGTTGTACCTATGAAAAGAGAATGTGTGTTACGCGTGCGACCGTGCGTCGCAGATCGTCCGTGGTAGGACGTGCCAAGTTACCGCAAAAGCCTGGGGGTGTCAAGGAAGGAAAGAACCGTTGGTCGGGAGGAGACCAGAGGCCGGAACAGGGAGAACGCCGGAACGGAGTACACCGCCCCCATGCAAGGTCTACTTCTGCGCGATCACCCCTGCCCGCCAGCCAAAAGCCTCCATCTGGGCCGCCAGCAGCTGATTCATGGTGACACTGCACTCATCCAACATGGGGATGACGGCATCGAAATCGGTGGTTTCCACCTTCTCCGCCAGGGACAGCAGCATGCCCAGCTTCCCCTGACGGGAGAGAAGTGCTGCGCTCACATCGTCGCTCAGATGCAGCCCCTCCACGATCTCCTCCATGGGAGTTTCGAAGAGCACATCCAAAAGCGACAGGATGCCGGTCATGAAGGCGGCCTCACCGTATTCGTCCTGGGAGCGTTTTCCGTCAGTCAGATGTTCCATCATGTGCCCCCGCACCACCGCCATCTCCAACAGGGGGTGGTTCAGACCGCGGCTGTCGTTGATGGCGAACAACGACAGCTGAGCCCAGCGCCTGAGCTGGTTGAGTCCCAGGAGCACGATGGCATGACGCAGGTTCTTGATCTTGTTGCGCAGGCCAATGCCCACGGAATTGACCAGACGCAGCAGGTTGTAGGAAAGGCCGGGGTTCTCCTTGAAGGTCTGTTCCAGCTCCGACAGCGAGGCATCCATGATCAACTGCTGCAGAAGCTTCATCATGGCCATGGCCGACACGTCGATGCGCTTTCTGTTGAGGATCACCGGCCGCTCGAAGAAGTAGCCCTGGAAATAGTCGAAGCCCATTCTGAAACAGGCCTCGAACTGCTCCACCGTCTCCACCTTCTCAGCCAGCACCCGTATGCGACGGCGGCGGAAGGTGCGCACGATCTCAGGCAGTTTGCTCATATCGCTCTGCAGGATATCGATCTTGACGATATGAATGACCTTGTAGATCTCGTCATGCTCCTCGCTGTACTCATGATCGTCCAACGCCAGCTGGAAACCGAGCTTTCTCAGTTCCCGGCAACGTTCCACCACATGTTCGTTCAGATCGATGATCTCCAGCAGTTCGATGACCGTCTGGCCGATGGGGAGCAGTTCGATGAATTCGGAGAAGAGCACTTCGAGGTTGACGTTGATGAAGCCGAGCTTTCCCCCCAGAACCTCCTCGATGCCGAAGCTGGACATGACGCTGCTGATGACACTGGCGCTGGCGTGGGAGTAGTTGGTGAAACTGGCTGCATTAAAATCGGTGGACCTGAAAAGCAGCTCGAAACCGATGATCTCCTGATGGCGATTCAGGATGGGCTGGCGCCCGAGGAAGAATTTGTCCGATCTTTTTTCCACAAAAACAATCCTTTAGCAGCAGAGTCGCAGCACCTCGGCTGCAATGTGTTGAAGCGGCGTTATCTTGTGGACACCTCCCTGCTTTACCGCCTCGCACGGCATGCCGTAAACCACGCAGGTCGCCTCATCCTGGGCGATGGTGATGGCTCCGGCGTCGTACATCTCCCGCATGCCCCGCGCTCCGTCGTCCCCCATGCCGGTCATGATCACACCGACCGCGTTTCTTCCGGCATAGCGAGCCGCGGAACGGAAGAGCACATCCACCGAGGGGCGGTGTCGGGATACCAGTGGACCATCCTTAATCTCCACGTAATAGCGCGCGCCGCTGCGCTTGAGAAGGGCGTGATGGTTGCCCGGCGCAATCAGCGCCCTGCCTCGCACAATCGTATCGTTGTCCCGTGCCTCCTTGACCGTCACCCGGCAGGTGGCATCCAGACGCTTGGCGAATGCGGCGGTGAAGTTCTCCGGCATGTGTTGAACGATGACAATGCCGGGGGTATCCTCGGGGAGCATCTCCAGAAAGACCTTGAGCGCCTCGGTGCCGCCGGTTGAGGCGCCCACCACCACCACCTTTTCGGTGGTCTGGATCATGGCCTTTGTATTGGGCTTTTCCATGATCACATCTGCGGTGTATTTGGGCGATATCTCTTTCATGGTTCGCATCGCCCGCATCGGTTCCAGCCTGGCCGCGGCAGCCCCCTTGATGGCATCGCAGATGCGGACCCGTGACTCCTCGATAAACTGCTTGGTTCCCAGCTTTGGTTTGGTAATGATATCTACCGCACCGTATTCCAGGGCCTTGAGCGCTGTTTCACTGCCGCTCTCCGCCAGACTGGAACACATCACCACCGGAATGGGGTGCTGGCTCATCAGTTTCTGCAGGAACGTCAAACCGTCCATGCGCGGCATCTCCACATCCAGCGTGATCACATCGGGAACAACCGTTCTCAGACGCTCCGCCGCCAGTATGGGATCGGCGGCCGTGGCAACCACCTGGATTCCGGGATCGGAATTGAGAATTTCGCACAATGTCTGACGCACCAACGCCGAATCATCGATCACCAGTACCTTGATTTTTTCCACGGTTTACCCTCCGTAACCGGTCCATTTTTCCCACCCACACGATGAAGGTACACAACCCCATCCCGAGTACAAAAGTGCAGTTTCCGCCACGCACGACCTCAACACGGTGGAGACCAAGGCAGATTTGTTGGCGACAACCACCTTCCCCGGCTTGAGAAAGATGTTGTGGGTATGTAAGGCAATTAACTTTTTTTATGACATAAGCAGAGATAGAGGTATCCCGGCGCACGAAGAATCCAACAAAAGGAGCGGGCACATCCAGTTCTGCCTGACCGTTGTTGCCTATTCTCTCACACGGCAACTAGCCGTGGTCGCACGTTCCCTATTCTTTTCTGTATACCGTTGATGCCACCGGTCTAAAATCCACATCCAGACCACTCAGGGTTTCGGAATGTCCGATAAACAGGTAGCCTCCCGTTCGCAACTGTCGATGGAATTTCCTCATCAGGGTCTGCTGGGTTGGTTTGTCGAAGTAGATAACCACATTACGGCAGAAGATAACATCCATTTTTTCGGCAACGCCGAAATCGTCATCCATGAAATTGATTCGGCGATAGGAGACCGTCGAACGCAGTTGAGGATTTATCCGCACCAGAGACAGGGCAGGGTTCTTGCTCTTCATCAGATACTTCTTCTTGATATTGAGCGGGATGGTATCGGTCCGCTCCTCGGAATAGACGGCGGTCCTGGCAGTCTGCAGAATCTGGGTACTGATATCCGAAGCCAGTATGGAAAACCTGAACTCTGGATTGTGATCGGCGAACTCCGACAGGACCATGGACATGGTATACGGCTCTTCGCCGCTGGAGCATCCCGCGCTCCAGATTCGGAAAGGATCACGCAGCAGCATCCGGTTTGAGGACAGGACCTGGGGCAGAACATTCTTTGTCAGAAAATCGAAATGAGCCGGTTCGCGGAAAAAATCGGTCTTGTTGGTGGTTACCACGTCGATCAGGTGCACCAGTTCACTGTCGTGCCCCTGGCGACTGAACACAAAATCGCCGTACTCCTCGAACGTCGCTATTCCCAAAGCCTTGAGGCGCTTCTGCAGACGCGCCTCAAGCATGGTTTTCTTGGCGGGCGGCATCTTGATGCCCACATTATCGAAGATAAAACTGCTGAAACGTTGGAACACGCGATCCTTCATCGTGGCGGGTAATTGTGGCGAGAGAGTATCCCGGGTATTTGTCAAGGCAGCATCCTCATCGTCTGTCCACGGGTCAGGTCAAATCAGCCAGCTCGGCGGAAGAAAAGATCCTGTCGATATCCAGGATCATCACGAAATGGTCATCTACCTTGCCCATCCCCCTGATGAAATCGGTGTTCAACTTTGTACCGATATGAGGTGCCGGCTCTATGTTTTCCGCCTCCATCTCGACCACTTCCTGAACCGAATCGGCCAGGGCACCCAGCACAAGGGAATCGCCGTCAAGACTGATTTCAACCACGATAATACAGGTATTGACGGTCTGTTCGGTCATGCTCATGCCGAATTTGAGCCGCATATCCACGACCGGCACGACACTGCCACGCAGATTGATTACCCCTCTCATGAAATCAGGGGTCTGAGGCACCTTGGTTATTGTCGTAACTTCGAGTATTTCCCGAACCTTGGCAACGTCGAGGGCAAATATTTCGTCAGCAAGTTTAAAGGTAAGATATTGGATTGATTCAGTTATGCTGGCAACGCCCATGGCGGCCCCCCTCTAGTATTTCTCGAATTCATCATCGATCTTGTCCGGACTGTCCGACCCCAGTTCCAGATTAATGCCGTTGTTGGTACGTTTTGCGGGCACGGAGTTACTCCGGCCACTGTTAAGGGCAAGCGGGCTACGACTCGTCAGCCTGTCGCTACGCTGCCGAGGGATGCGGGCATACATGTCGTCCAGCTTGAAAAAAGAAATTGCTTCGCTCAACTGCTCGGCCTGGCTGGAGAGTTCTTCCGAGGTGGAAGCCATCTGCTCACTGGCCGACGCATTCTGCTGAATGACCTGATCAAGCTGCTGAATAGCCTTGTTGATCTGCTCGGCGCCACTGTCCTGCTCCCTGCTGGAGGCGCAGATCTCCTGCACAAGTTCGGCGGTGCGCTGGATATCCGGAACCATCTGGACCAGCATCTCGCCGGCCTGCTCGGCAATGGCCACACTGCGGCTGGAGAGGCCGGATATCTCGCCGGCGGCAGCCTGGCTCCGTTCGGCCAGTTTGCGGACCTCAGAGGCGACAACGGCGAACCCCTTGCCATGTTCGCCGGCACGGGCAGCCTCGATGGCGGCATTGAGCGCAAGCAAATTGGTCTGACGGGCGATTTCTTCGATGATGCCTATCTTGGTGGCGATTTCCTTCATGGCTGCAACGGTCTGGGTGACCGCCTTGCCCCCCTCCTTGGTGTCCACCGAGCTCTTGACGGCTATCTTCTCGGTCTGCATGGCATTATCGGTGTTCTGTCGGATACCGGATGCCATCTCTTCCATGCTGGAGGAGATCTCCTCGGCACTGGCCGCCTGTTCGGTAGCCCCCTGGGAGAGCTGTTGGGCTGTTGCCGAAAGCTGCTGGCTGCCGGAAGCCACGTTACTGGCCGCACCCATGACATCGCCCACGACCTGCTTGAGTTTTTCTACCATGTTAGAGATAGAACTCATCATCTGACCGGTTTCATCACGGGATTTGGCAACGACAGAGATGGTCAAGTCTCCCCTGGCCAGGGCATCGGCCACGGCCACGGCCTCATGTATGGGTCTGGTTATGGCACGACTGATAAAAACACCCATCCCGACGGCCAGCAGCACAGCGGCAAGAGCCACTACCGTCATCAGACGCGTCGCACCGGCGGATGTGGCCGCGTTTTCTTCGGATGTCTTTTGGGCCTGCGCCAGCTTTGCATCAATCAGGTTATCGATGGTGTCGCTGAATTCTCCGGCAATTTTGGCAAACTGCCCCGAATCCAGCAGCGCCTGGACCTCCCTGACATTGTCGGCCAGGGAGAATTGCAGCAGACGGTCCATGAGATTGTAGTAGTTCGCCCGTTCCCTGTTGAAGTCGGCAAACATCTTGCGGCCTTCTTCGGTCAGGATGGTCTTTTCGAAGAGAGACGCCTCCTTGTCAATACTCTCCTGGAATTCCTTGATCCCCTCAATCAGCTTTTCCTTTTCACCCCTGACGCTGCTCCTGAGGACGTAGAGCACATTGACGCGAATCTTTTGAAAATTGGTCGAGATGGTCAACAGCTGGGCAGTGGGAACCGTAATCTTCTCATAGAGCAGTTTGTCAGCGACATTGATCTGGTGGATCTTTCTGATGCCGACAAGACCGAGCACCCCAGCAATGAGGGCAACAACCACAAATCCGGAAATCAGTTTGGCGCCAATGTTCAAATTATTCAGCATCTTTCCACCTCCGTTTAGGATTAAGTGAATCTGTCTGAATGAAACAACAGCCCTGCTGCCCGTCATCTGCTGGAATCAACAAAAGGGTACATAAACCCGTTTCGTGATACTATTTCACTATTAAGCTAGCCTTAGTTCACCCCCACGCATGAACAATAACACATAAGACAATATTTTCACCCAAACACCGCTGCTTGCTTTTTGGCCTTTATCGTTACCACTTGAAGCGGTGCGGTTTGCAGAAACATGGCGAACGATGATGCCCCTTCCGCGCGACTCATCGCCAGGACATCACTGAGTCAGGCTGGCCTCGGCCATTTCGGCGCACTGGGTCAACACGCCCGGGTCGAGGATCAGGGCCACGGAACCGTCACCCAGGATGGTGGCGCCCGATACCCCCTTGATGTCCTGGTACAACCGCCCCAGCGGTTTGATCACGGTCTGATGCTCGCCAACCACGAAATCAACCACGAATCCGATGCGCATCCCATTCACCGAGACGATCACGATCTGCTCGATATCAGGGCGATCACCGTCAATCTCGAACTGCTCCCGCAGCGAGATGAACGGAGTGAGGTTGCCCCTGATGATTGCCAGGTTGCGTCCATGGGCAGCCTCCACATCCTCCCGGGTCAGTTCCACGCACTCCTCCACCGCGGCCAAGGGGAGTACGAAGTGGCTGTCGCCGATCTTGACCAGCAGACTCTCGATGATGGCCAGGGTCAGGGGAATCCGCAGGGTGATGGTGGTGCCGCTTCCCCGCACGCTGTCAACTTCGATGGTGCCCCGCAGATCCTGGATGCCGCGTTTAACCACATCCATGCCAACACCACGGCCGGAGATATTGGTGATCTTCTGCGCGGTGGAGAATCCGGGGGCAAAGATCTGCGAATAGATTTCCTTGTCTGACACCTCGGCAGTGGCGGCCAGAAGGCCCCGCTCAACAGCCTTGGCGCGGATAGTGTCCCGGTCCAGGCCGGCACCGTCATCGCGGATGGTTATCAGAACCGAGTCGCCGGAATGTACGGCCCCCAGGCAGACGGTGCCGACGGAGGGTTTTCCGGCGGCCCGCCGAACATCGGGCATCTCGATGCCGTGGTCGATGCTGTTGCGGATGATATGCACCAGCGGGTCGTTCAGCTTTTCGATGACGGTCTTGTCCAGTTCGGTCTCGGCCCCGAAAGTCTCCATCTCGATTTCCTTGCCCAGTTCCTGGGAAAGGTCGCGCACCAGTCGTTTGAACTTACTGAAAGTGCTGCCTATAGGCAGCATACGGATGTTCAGGGCCGTATCGCGCAACTCGTTGGTGAGTCGCTCCACCTCTTCGGAGATGGAAATGAAGGTGGCATCGCCACAAGCCAATGAAACCTGGGAAAGCCGGGCTTGCACCGTGACCATCTCCCCCACCAGGTTGATCAGCTGATCCAGCCGTTCGGCAGGGACACGGATACTGGCGGCGGCATCCGCCTGGGGAGCGGCGCTCCGCTCCTGACGCACGGCCTTGACGTGCTGCTGCTCAATCAGGGCCGACTGAACCTTCTCGGGGTCGACAATTCCCTGCTCCACCAGCAGTTCTCCAAAGCGCTTCTGCTGGGTCAAAACCGTCTGCATCTCCTCGACGGAGAGGTCGCCACGCTCCACCAGGATGTGACCCAGCTTCTTGTAGCCAGCCTCACGGTCGATCAGGCCACCGCTGTCGATCAGCTGGATCTTGATATCGCAGTCATCCTCTACGAAGATGAACACGTCCTTGATGGCATCTTCGCCACGAGTGCTGGTCAGGATGATATCCCAGTACAGGTAGCAGTGTTCCGCCGTCAGGTCGTCAAGCAGCGGGATCTCGTCCAACTGGGCCACCACATGGCACTCCCCCAGGCTGCGCAGTTCATTGATCAGAGAGACCGGATTGGTACCGAACAGCAGCAGTTCGCGAGTGGGGCGAAAGCGGATGCGCCAGGTTTTTTCCTCGTTCGCCTCAGCTTCGCCAGACTCACTCTGACTGGGTGCCGCCTCTGCTTCGCCGCCACCTCCCACAGCCTGCGGCAGCAACTGCTGCAGACTGGCTATGATCTCGTCGCCCTGGCTGCGGTCAACCTCCCCCGAACCGGCGGAAGCATCCAAAAGCGCCAAGATATGGTCCCGCGACCTGAGGGTCAGGTCAAGCAGGCGCTTGGTCACGCTCATCTTCCCATTGCGTACCATGTCGAAGACCGTCTCCACCTCGTGGGTGAATGAGGCTATCTCGTCGAAACCGAACATGGCGCCGGAACCCTTGATGGTGTGCATGGCGCGGAAGACGCGGTTAATAAGGTCATCGTCGTCCGGCGTGTCCTCAAGTTCCAGAAGCGAGCTCTCCAGTTCTGCTAACAGCTCACTAGCCTCCTCGCGGTAGGTTGCTATGGCTTGTTCCATCATAAATAACACCTCGGTGTGTGGGTAAGAGGTGAAGAAAAAAACAGGTGAGGAATAAAGGGATATGGCCTCACTCTTTACCCTTCACTCCTCACCAGGTTTTCCAGCCCTACCCCAGTACCTTCTTGATAACGGCAATCAGCTGCTCGGGCTTGAACGGCTTGACAATCCACCCGGTGGCGCCGGCCGCCTTGCCCTCGGCTTTCCTCGAGTCCTGGGATTCGGTAGTCAGCATGACGATCGGGATGAACTTGTTCAGGGAACCGGCCCGCACCCCTTTGATCAGGCCGATGCCATCCAGGTTGGGCATATTCAGGTCGGTCAGCAGCATATCGACCTTCTGCGCATTCAACTTGTTCAGGGCATCACGTCCATCCACCGCTTCCACGACGGTATAGCCGTTCTGCTTGAGGGTAAACGCCACCATCTGGCGAACACTGGCCGAATCGTCGGCAGTCATAATTACTTTTGCCATTACTCCACACCTCCAAACCACCTACAGGTAGAATTGTTATTCTGTGTACAGACTGCGTGGCGCTCGGCGCCACAGGCCCGGATCACCTCGGCCAGAGCCCGGGATCGCGGACCGGAGCACGAAAAGGTTTTGCCGCTCGCCGCGGCTGTCTTGCAGGCCGAACAGAGAACCTGTATCCCGGTGATGTCGATATCGATCTCCGGTTCAAACTCGACCGACACCTGTTGAGATGCCTCCAACCCTTCCCGGACCAGCCGCGCAAATTCGCCCACATTTTCGATCGTCAGGCGGTTTCCGCTCGATATGACGATTTCGCCGTTTTCACGGCAGGTACTCGCAAGTGCCATCTTTTCTATCTCCTGTCAGAACAAATCAACGTTATCGCCAAATTCGGAATCGCTCTGCGCATCGGTCTGGGCCGTGGATGTTTCAGGCTGCTGCGCGCTGGTCGCATGATTGCCGCCTCGCTTGCGGGCAATGGCTTCATGGATGTGACGTTCGCTCTCCATGGTGTAGTGTTCTTCCATGTGACGCAGATTCTGTTTAAACTGACTGCTGGCCGGCTCGATATGACGCGCCTGTTCAACGATCCGCTCCAGATCCGTAAGTACGCCGCCAGCCATGTTCTTGATCCGCTCATGCACATCTATTCCGGAGGTAGCCGACTCCACATCCTCGGTCAGGGACTGCACATTTTCCCCCAGGCCGGCCAGCAGACCGAAGAGTTCGTCGTTCATGACGCCCAGGGTGTGGAGGATTTCAGACAACTCGGCTTCCATGGCCGAGATCAGCCCACCCGATCCTGCCTCATCGCCAAAGGATTCGGCCGTAAGGTGCTCGGTCGTGGTATGAATCACGTTGAGCGTCGAGGCGACTGATTCCGTCTGCCTGACCGCTTCGTCAGACAGACGTTTAATCGCCTCGGCCAGCACTCCCAGAGCCGCCCCTTCCCGACCGGTATGAGCCGCCTTGATCTGCGAGTTAAGTGCAATCAGGTCTATTTCGGAACCGATATACTCGATATCTTCGACAAAGCCGGTAATCTGCTGGATAGTGGCGGCCACGCTCTGCATGGTAGTCGCGATATCGTGATCGGACTTGGCGCAGCCGACCAGCACCGAGGTGACGGATGACATGCCCTGCCTCAGATCATCAACGAACGAACCGCTACCAGAGTCGGCCACACCGGCTACGGAGAGGGATTCATGGGCCATGGAGCTTTGCTTGCTGGCAACATCACGGAGATTTTCAACGATTGTACAGACCGCCGCATACAACTCCGAAGTGGCGAAACGGAGTTGTGCTTCCTGAAGTTCGCATACATCCCCGGACTCGATAACCAGGGCCCTGCCACTTGCATCGTCCAGAACAGCTTCCTCCACGACAGCAAGGTTGGTTGACAGCTTTTCCAGTGCCTCGACGACATGCTCCACCTGCTGGCGTGTTATGTCATGGGTCTGCTGCGATGAAACAACTTCACTGATATTGGCGCTGACATCCGCGGAAACTTCGGAAACCATGGAACCGAAACTGGAGCAGCGATCGGTGACGGCAATCAGCTCCTGAAGGCTGGCCGCGGTTCTGGAAAGCGCCCCCCGCACCTCGGCATCCTGAGCTGCTTCACTGGAGTGAACGGACTTGAGGTTCGACTGGATTGTCACTGCCAGCAACTGGCGATGATTCAGGATGGTTGCCGACTTTTCGTTGACCTGATGGGAGAGTTTTTCCACATCCATGGCAAGATTAACAAAACCACTGCCCAAATCCCCCAAACGAGAACTCTCGATTTTGGTCGAGATGCTCAGCATACGCAAGGTCTTGTTCATCTTCTGGAATCCCTCGAGGGGTGTGGTCAACTGCTCCAGCAGATTTTGCACCTGTTCCAAGGTCTTGAAACTATCGCCGCTGCGGCTGCGCGCGCTGGCCAGATACTCTTCCATATCCGACATCATCTGACGCAGACGGCCAATCAGCATTTGCAGGCGTTCACCGGAAACGATATCCATCAGCTCACCGGCCATACGGGTAATGTCAACCGAGCGCTGGTAAAATGACTGCAACTGCGACCCCATCTGCAGGAACTCGTCTTCGGTTGTTCCGGCCATCACTCGCAGTGTCTCAATCGCGGGAGAAATACTCTTCCGCCAGGAGGCGACTGTTTCGGCAACCGATGCCGAGTCGCTCTTTTCCGAAAAGGATTCAATTGCTAGTGACATGGTTGTCCCTTCATCTCCGCAAGCCGGATCGCGCTGCCATACCGGCGAGAATACGTAATTGGAATTACAATAACAGCTTCCAGATTAATAAACCGCAACCCAGGTTCGTTCCAGAAGACGTGAAAGCCCAATGAGGTTTCAACATCAATGGGCCCGTGTCAGTGCGTAATGATTCGCCTGACGTCACTTGAAGTCTTTTACTGTGGAGATCACGAAGTCCCGCTGTGACGCGTCCTTCAGGTGGCAGCCAAAGCAGGTGGCAACCGGATCGATTCCACTCGGCTTGCCGTTGGCGCCAAACCCGGAGAACTGCCAGCCGCCGGTCTTTTGGAAACGTTTGTCCTTGCGCATCATGACGACCATGTTCTTCGGGCCGTCCACTGCGGGATTACCCTTGATGTTGAAGTGCTCCACAATGATGCGGCTCCCTTCGGCAAAACGATTGCCAGCCTGGTAGCCCTTCATTGCCTTTGTATCGGCATAGATGTAATGGATTCCGTAGAAAAGAGAACTCTTGTCGGTAACGACTTTCCGTTCACTCTTTTTCCAGGAACGGTACCCCTTGGGGAGCAGTACGGCGGGAGCTGCGAACGCAGCGATCGAGGCAAAAAGAACAATAACGGAGACAACGAGGGATAACCTTGATTTCATTGACACTACCTTCCAAAAAAAAATTTATTGCCTGCACTATACCATTGAAAAAAAAAATGTCACGCTCCGTCCATATCAGAGGATACGCCCATCGATCAAGGCGCGAACCTGTTCCAAAAGCAGCAGGGGATCAAAAGGTCTCCTAATCCTGGAAGCCCCCTTCATCATACGCGCTGTCCCCGCGTCGTCGGTTCCCTGGAGCAGCATGAACTTGATTTTGTCATCGTTTGCAAGCTGCCGCCAGCAGGTCTCCAGATCATGTACGGGAAGCAGCACCTCATCAAGCACAACCAGCGAAATCACGTCCTGCCCGCGTCGAAGCAGTTCCTGCGCTTCCACACCATCCGAAGCAGTCAGGACCATGTAGCCCGCCCCCTCAAGAAGGCTGCCGTTGATTTTCAACATGACCGGGTCACTGTCAACCAGCAGGATGGTTTCCGTGCCCCCCGGTAATCGCTCTGCGCCAGTTTCTGACATCACCATCTCCTCCTGATCACATATCGGCAGGTATATGCTGAATGTTGTTCCCTCACCCGGACTACTCTGCACATGTATGACACCGTTATGCTGGCTGATGATACCGTACGCGACTGAGAGGCCGAGACCGGCTCCGGCATGCAGTTCCTTGGTGGTGAAATAAGGTTCATAGATTCGGCAGAGGTTCTCCCTGTCGATTCCTGTTCCGGTATCGGATACCGTCATCAGGGCATAGTCACCCAAAGGGCAACCTTCAAGATGGGGCAAAGCTCCATCATTCCTGACCCGGGACAGGCGCATGCACAGAACACCGCCTCGGGGCATGGCATCACGGGAGTTGGTTGCCAGATTCATGAGAACCTGCTCAATCTGCCCGCGGTCAACCATAACCATCACCGTTTTTTCCTGCTGGTCGGTTATCAGCTGAATATCTTCGCCGATGATGCCCCCCAGAAAACGATGCATGTCATGAAAGACCTCCACTAGATTCTCGGGCCTCATCATAACTGCCTGCCTGCGACTGAAGATCAGAAGATCCTGGGTAAGCTGCGCGGCCCGTTCGGCATAATTGCGAATCCGGGAGACGAACGGCATCTGATCGGGATAATCCGCCGCGTTCATTTCCAGCAGGGTACAGGCGCCGATGATTACCGTCAGGATATTGTTGAAATCATGGGCAACTCCACCAGCCAGTGTCCCGATGCACTCCAGTTTTTGCGACCGGCTCATGTTTTCTTCGCGAATCGTTCTCATTCTCATTGCCATGTTGTTTGTACATGCCTGACTAAACAAGGGGGACATGAACAAGACCTCCGAGACTGTCGAAACCTCGGAGGTCTTGACCTTCACACTCTCCATCAAAAAACAGTTGTCTCTCGGACCGGTTAAAAAAAGGGGGGAGAATCGGGTTGAGAAGAGTTTCGCCCCCCTGTCGTGCGGTACCGCTTACTCAGTTAGAATTTTTCAAACTCATTATCGAGGTTGTCAGGCCCGATGGGTCCCAGATCCAGGTTAACCCCCCCACTCTTCGGGCTTCTCGCTGGAGGCGCCGCCGGTTTCCTTATCACCGGAGCCTGACGGCTCGGACCGGCTGTGATCTGTCTGGGTGCCGCATGTCGCGGTCCCGGCAGGGCCTTCTGCCTGCGGTCGTCCAGCGCGAAGAATGCTATGGTGGCCTTCATCTGCTCGGCCTGGCTGGAGAGTTCCTCGGTAGTGGAGGCCATCTGCTCGCTGGCCGAGGCGTTCTGTTGGATTACCTGGTCCAGCTGCTGGATGGCCTTGTTGATCTGATCGGCGCCGCTGTCCTGCTCACGGCTGGCGGCGCTGATTTCCTGCACCAGTTCGGCGGTCTTCTGGATGTCCGGCAGCATCTTGTCCAGCATCTCGCCGGCCTGCTCGGCGATTGCCACGCTGGTGGTGGAGAGCTGGCTGATCTCGCCGGCAGCAGCCTGGCTCCGTTCGGCAAGTTTTCTCACCTCAGAGGCTACCACCGCGAAGCCTTTACCGTGCTCGCCGGCACGGGCGGCCTCGATGGCGGCGTTCAGCGCCAGCAGGTTTGTCTGGCGGGCGATCTCTTCGATGATGGAGATCTTGGTGGCAATCTCCTTCATGGCTGCCACGGTCTCGGCAACCGCCTTGCCACCCTCACGGGCATCGGCTGCGGACTTGACGGCGATCTTCTCGGTCTGCAGGGCGTTGTCCGTGTTCTGTCGGATGCTGGAGGCCATCTCTTCCATACTGGAAGAGACCTCCTCGGCGCTGGCGGCCTGTTCGCTGGCGCCCTGGGACATCTGCTGGGCCGTGGCGGACATCTGCTGGCCGCCGGCCGCCACGTTATCGGCCGCTGACTGAACTTCCGTGACCACTTCCCTGAGTTTCTCCACCATGGATGCCAGGGATTCCATCAGTTCGTCATCCTCGCAGCGTTTCTTCAGATCAACCATCAGGTTCCCCTGGGCAATCTGCTTGGCGTTGGCGGTGATACCACCGATGGCGTCGATCAGTACATTGAGGTTGTTCTTGATGTCGTTGAAGTCGCCGTTATAGGTGTCGCTGATCACGCTCGGCATGTCTCCCCTGGAGATGCGGGCAACGTAGTCGGCAGCCATGTTCAGCGGTCCGATGACCGCGTCAAGGGTGCTATTGATCCCCGAGACCACCTTCTGGAAGTCACCTTGGTGCTTGCCGGCATCGGCACGGGTGGCAAGCCTTCCCTCGATTGCGGCCTTAACCAGCATGTCCGTGTCGGTGATCATGGAGCCGACAGCCTCCTTCACCTTGGTGAGGCTGTCATTGATCTTGACAAAACCTTCCCTGGTTGCGGCGGTGTGCTCATCGGCTTCCTTGACCCGCAGGTCCAACTCCAGATTGCCGGCGGACAGCTTGGTCAGGTTCTCCGCCATGCGCTCGATCTCGGCGTTGGTGTAGTCACGGTTCCTGAGGATCGGGGTAAGGTCCGAAACAACCTCCACGTAGCCGATCTTCTCGCCCTTTTTGTTGAGCAGGTAGGAGGTATCCTGCTTGCACTGGGATCCGTGCCAGTCGAAGTAGCTCTCGCCGACGCCCTTCTGCAGCTGGCGGATGCCGCATTTCTCAGTGTTGCAGATATTGGCCGCCGCGCTGCTGCATGGCTTGCCCACCGCCGCCCTGCGGTCCGGAACCGCTCCGCTGTCAATCATCAGCTTCTCGAAGGCCTTGTTCAGCATGGTCCAGTTCATGTCCATGTCGATGACGTGGAGTGGGTATGGCACCGCATCGATAATTGCTTCGTACCACATAACCTTATCAACCACGGTGTCCAGAGTCTGGTTGATGCCAGCCACGATCTTGCGGTAGTCGCCCTGGTGTTTGTCGGCATCGGCGCGGGTCTCCAGCCTGCCGGCGATGGCCTCGTGCACGAGCATGTCCGTATCGGCGATCATGGAGCCGACCGCCTCCTTCACCTTGGTGAGACTCTCATTAATCTTGACAAAACCTTCCCTGGTGACCGCGGTATGCTCATCGGCCTCCTTCACTTGCAGGTCCAGCTCCAGATTGCCGGCGGACAGCCTGGTCAGGTTATCGGCCATACGCTCGATCTCGGCGTTGGTGTAGTCGCGGTTCCTGAGGATCGGGGTGAGGTCGGTGACCACCTCCACATAGCCGATCTTCTCGCCGCGCTTGTTGACCAGGTAGGAGGTATCCTGCTTGCACTGCGATCCGTGCCAGTCGAAGTAGCTCTCGCCAATGCCCCGCTGCAGCTGGCGGATACCGCACTTCTCGGTGTTGCAGATGTTGGCCGCCGCGCTGCTGCACGGCTTGCCCACCGCCGCCCTGCGGTCCGGAACCGCTCCGCTGTCAATCATCAGCTTCTCGAAGGCCTTGTTCAGCATGGTCCAGTTCATGTCCATATCGATGACGTGGATCGGGAACGGTACCGCATCGATGATCGCCTCGTACCAGACAACCTTATCCACAACGGTGTCCAGGGTCTGGTTGATGCCGGCCACGATCTTGCGGTATTCGCCCTGGTGTTTGTCGGCATCAGCGCGGGTCTCCAGCCTGCCGGCAATGGCCTCATGCACCAGCATGTCCGTATCGGCGATCATGGAGCCGACAGCCTCCTTCACCCTGGCCAGACTCTCGTTGATCTTGACGAAGTCTTCCCTGGTGGCGACGGTGTGCTCATCGGCTTCCATCACCTGCAGATCCAGCTCCAGATTTCCGGACGCCAGCCTGGTCAGGTTGTCGGCCATGCGCTCGATCTCGGCGTGGGTGTAGTCGCGGTTCCTGAGGATCGGGGTGAGGTCGGTGACCACCTCCACGTAGCCGATCTTCTCGCCATTCTTGTTGAGCAGGTAGGAGGTATCCTGTTTGCAGTGGGCACCGTGCCAGTCGAAATAGCTCTCGCCGACGCCCTTCTGCAGCTGGCGGATACCGCATTTCTCGGTGTTGCAGATGTTGGCCGCCGCGCTGCTGCACGGCTTGCCCACCGCCGCCCTGCGGTCCGGAACCGCTCCGCTTTCAATCATCAGCTTCTCGAAGGCCTTGTTCAGCATGGTCCAGTTCATGTCCATGTCTATGACGTGGATCGGGAACGGTACCGCATCGATGATCGCCTCGTACCAGACAACCTTGTCAACCACGGTGTCCAGGGTGGCATTGACGCCGGCCACGATCTTACGGAAATCACCCTGGTGCTTGCTCAGGTCGGCGCGGGTGTTGAAATTGCCGTGAACCGCCGCATCGGCCAGCATGTTGGCATCGCTGACCAGAGCATTTATGGCTTCCATCATGCCAATGAAATTCGGCACCAGATGATCGTTCTCGCTGCGGCGGCCCTTGCCGTCGCCGATGGCTTTGTAGATTTCCAGGTCGCTGGTATCGCCGCCGGCAATGCTTCGTGCGGTTTGAGCCACACGCAGCAGCCTATCCCTGACATCGTTGACGGCATGGCCGACTTCGGCGTAAATCCCCAGGTACTGGCCTTCCACCTTCTGGGTGTGATCGTTGATGGCCATCTTCTGCAGCACATTGTTGGCCTCCACGAGACCGCCGAGACCCTCGATGCAGCGATTGACACTCTGCTTTATGTTGTTGTAGTCGCCGCGGTACTCTTCGGTGATCACCTCGGGCACTTCGCCCTGGCTGATCTTTTCGATGTAGCCGGTGGTTAGCTTCAGGGGTGCGGTGAAGTTTTCGAAGAGGTTGTTCAGGCCGGCAACGGCCCTGGAGAAGAAGCCCTGATGATTGTTCGGGTCGACGCGGGTATCCAGATGCCCTTCGTAGGAAGCGATGCACATGGTGCGGATATCGACGCGCAGCGCCTCGTTGGCCTGCTTGCAGCGGTTGAGGCTTTCACGCAGTTCGCCAAAGTCTCCGCGATAACCGTCGGTTATCTCTTCGAACATCTCGCCACGACTCAGCAGGTCGATACGTTTTGCAGCATCGTGAACCGTCTCGACAACGGCATCCAGGGTGCCGTTCAACCCCTCAACGATCCTTCTGAATTCGCCCGTGTGCCTAGCCGCATCGGTTCGCACCGAAAGCTTCCCGGCGATGGCGGCATCGGACAGTGTCGAAGCATCGCTCACAACGGATCGAACCGAATCGGCCACCCTCTTCAGGGCGGCCATGACGCTGGTGCTGTCGCCGGGAGCCACCTGTATGTCATGGCTCAAATCGCCGGAGGCAAGCAGATTGGCAACCGCCGCCACCTTACCGGTTTCAGCGCCAAGCTGGCCCAGTACGGCACGTACGACACCGTTGCCCAGTACGATGGCCAGCACCACTCCCACCGCCACCAGCGCCAGCACAAACAGTGGTGCGTTACCGGAAGTTGAGCCCAGCACCAGCTTTGCCCCGACACCACCGAGTACCCCGCCAATGAGCGCCATTGCGATAAACCCGCTCATCAGCATTTTTTTCAGCCCCGTGTCCTTGAACATGTTTTTGTTCTCCTTTGCCATTGTTTTCATTCCATGCCTATGCCATCAGCTCCGCTTCACCCATTGACGTTGTCATTCCACCCATTTCCGCGAGGGAACTTGTCGCCTCATCCGGCAGCATCCTGTCGATATCAAGTATCATGACAAACTCGTTGCCCTGCTTGCCCATGCCGCTGATAAAATCGGTTTTGACCCGTGAGCCCACCTTGGGAGCCGGTTCGATCTGGCCGGAATCCAGCTCCATTACCTCACGCACCGAATCGGCCAGCGCCCCCATTATGAGGGATGAACCTTCGGCGGCAACCTCCATGACAATAATGCAGGTATTGACGGTGGTATCCGCCTCGGGAAGTCCGAAGAGCACCCGCATGTCAACCACCGGCACCACACTGCCACGGAGATTGATCACGCCACGCATGTAGTTCCGTGTCTTCGGCACCTTCGTAACCGTCGTGTACTCCAGGATTTCCCGAACCCTGGCCACATCCACAGCAAATACCTCGCTGTCGAGAACAAACGTGAGATACTGGGTTGCCTGCAACTCTTCAGCCATTGCTGTCCTCCCCTTCCGGTTCCGTAATCAATAAAAATATGTTTGGTCGCCGTCTGACTTCAACTTATGTGCCAAAGAGACATAAAGAGTATGAACGACGTTTCAAAGCGCGCGCTGGCGGGCTGGTGCATCTCTGTGATGGGTGTGTGGGGTGTGTTTGAGACAACGAAGGCGGGTCACATGTCACAGGGCCCCACTGTGACA
>MTLE01000982.1_pt1 | contig 21205 bp, 18 predicted proteins | sample 1982461 | NCBI WGS metagenome assembly MTLE01 (sample SAMN05712605, study PRJNA340218) | biofilm metagenome | isolation source: sample SPL anode biofilm adapted to -200 mV | place: USA | collected 2012-02-03
TCCTGGTGGCGCTTCAGGTCGAAGTCGGTGCGGTTGTGCACGCCCTCGAGCTCCTTGAAGCCCATCGGGAATTCGTACTCGATATCGTAGGCGTCCTTGGCGTAGTGCGCCAGCTCGTCCTTGCCATGCTGGTGCCAGCGCAGTTTGCCCATGTCGACGCCGAGCTTCTGATAGTAGGCCCAGCGCTGCTCGCGCCAGTAGTCGAAGAACCTGACGTCGTCACCGGGCTTGACGAAATACTGCATCTCCATCTGTTCGAACTCGCAGGTTCGGAATATGAAATTCTTGGTGACGATTTCGTTGCGGAAGGCCTTGCCTACCTGCGCTATGCCGAAGGGTATCTTCATGCGGTTGGACTGCACGATGTTCTTGTAGTTGACGTAGATGCCCTGAGCCGTCTCCGGACGCAGGTAGATCAGCCCCGAGCCGTCGTCGACCGGGCCGATGTTGGTCTTGAACATCAGGTTGAACTTGCGGGTTTCCGTCAGTTCACCGCCGCATTCCGGGCATATCTTCTGGGCCAGCTTGTCCTGGTCTATCTGGTCGGCACGAAAGCGCATCTTGCACTTCTTGCAGTCCACCAGGGGGTCAGTAAAGTTCTCGACGTGGCCGGAGGCCTCCCAGGTTCTGGGGTGCATCAGGATGGCGGCATCGAGGCCGACGATATCGTCATGGAGCTGGGTCATCTCCTTCCACCAGAACCGCTGGATGCGGTTCTTCAATTCTATGCCCAGCGGGCCATAGTCCCAGGCGCCCGACTGGCCCCCGTAGATTTCCGAGCTCTGGAAGACGAAGCCGCGTCGCTTGGCGAGCGACGTGATCTTGTCCATGGTCACTTCTCTGCCCTGTTCCGATATTGCCATGCTGTGCTCCTCGCCTCGCTCCCGCATGGCGCGCGGGAGGGGTGGTGGTGTCGTTCCGCAGAACGCGCGCGAAGTATAGCAGGCCCGGCTCGAAGGCGGCAATATGGCCCGATCATCACTTCGCGTCCTTTGTCGAATTGATTATCTAGCGCGGGATGCGTTCAGCCCAAGGCCGGTAAGTACGATCAGCGTGCCCGTGATGGTGCGCAGATCAAGGGCGCCGCGCACGGCCCAGTCCAGTGCGACCCCGGCCAGGGCCTGGCCTCCGAACATCAGCAGTGTGGCATACAGGGCCGGCAGGCGCGGAAACACATAGTTGGCAACGCCGACCATGATCACGCCCAGGAGCCCTCCGCCCAGGGCCAGGACCGGACCGGCCTGCATCACCGCCGCCGCGAATCCGCCCATCGACACGAATCCTGACGCGGAACCCGAGAGGCTGACAACGATGGCTATGATGGCAGTCGTCCCGAGTCCGGTCACATAGTTGGCGCGGGTGCTGCGCAGTATGCCGATACGTCCCGCCAGCTGGGCATTCAGGATGAACGAGAAAGCCGGCAGCATGCCTGCCAACAGCGCGAAGGGCGCATAGGCGATGCTCCTGAAATTGAATCCGGAGAGCACCGCGACGCCCGCCATCGCCAGCAGGAAGCCAGGCAGCGCCCTGGGGCCAAGCGGGTACCTCTTTCTGCCCAGGAATCCGGTCGTGTCCACAAACAGCGAGAAGATGGTCAGTCCCAGCAGCGACAGCGATACCGCCAGTGACGCGTCCATGCTCGCGTACGCGACATTGCAGGCAAAGATGGTGCCGACCCCGACGATGCCGCCCGCATAGAGGTACACAGGGGGACGGTCATGGACCGATCGATCCCGCCTGACCGCAATGACAAGGCTTATGGCCAACAGTCCCACCAGGTGTACGACCACTACGGAGCGCAGGTTGCCCACCTGCAGCGCGAAGCGGCTGTTGATCGCGTTCATCATCGTGATCAGGATTCCACTGAATGGAGCAAGAGCGTACGGCACGGTATCCTCCCGATGTGACCAGTATCGATTCGCTGGCCTTGTCATGATAGGACGTATGTCCTATGTTGATGAACAGGCATGGAGGGCGCCAAATGGAAAGCATTGCCGGATATGTCGAGCGCTACGCGTTGCGCGAGCTTCTGTCGCCCGATCTGATAGCCGAGCTCAAACCCTTCAGCCGGCAGGGCGGCGAGTACCTGATCCATGCGGGCGATGCCGTTGACAGGCTGCTCTTCTTCGTCGCTGGCAAGGCCAAGGTCTACAGTCGCATGGAGAACGGTTCGTCGCTGTTGATACGGTTCTACCGTCCCTTCGACATGCTCGGAGACCTGGAGCTCTTTGCGCTGGATCGATACCTGATGGATGTCGTGGCCATTTCCGACACGCTGTGCCTGAGCCTGCGTGCCGACCTGATACGCAAACGCGCCGCCGACAACGCCCCCCTTCTGATGCGCATCTGCGAGCGCCTGGGCAGGAAGCTGGCAGACTCGAACGTGGCCGCGACGATCAACCTGCGGTATCCGGTGGAGAACCGGCTGGCCGGCTATCTCATGGCCACCATCGATGATGCCGACGCCTCCGCGACGGTCGCGGCCTGCCCGACCGACGACCTGGGCGAACTGGCCGACCTGCTGGGCGCCAGCTACCGCCAGCTCGGCCGCGTGGTGCGCAGCTTTCGCGACCAGGGAATTCTCGAAGACAGGCGCGGCCGGCTCGTCATACGCGACAGGCGCAAGCTCGAGCCGCTTGCCAGGGACTGCTACACCTGAGGATACCGGCTCCTAGAGCAGCCCGTATACCCCGCCGACGATGCTGAACACCAGCCCTATCGCGAGCGCGGCCACCGGAGCGAATACCAGCCCCGTCTTGAGCATGTCCCTGATGGAGAAATAGCCTGTCGACCATGGCAGCACATTGACCGGGCTCGTGGTAACGAGGATCACCGCGAGGTTGGCGGCGAAGCCCGCCGCCAGAGCGTAGAGCCGCGGATCGATGCCGATGATCGGGCCGAGCGACAGTACCAGCGGCACGATGATCGTGCCGGTCAGGGTGTTCGACGAGAACACCACCTTGACAGCAAGCACCCCGATGACGACCGCGGCAATACGCCAGAACGGCGACAGGCCGCCGATGCCGCCGAATGCTATCTGCGCCACCCATGCGGCCGCCCCCGACTTGTACAGGGCCGTTCCCAGCGCTATTCCGGTCGCTATCAGCATGACGCCAGCCCAGTCTATGTCCTTTTCGATATCCTTCCAGCGGAACGATGTAACTCCGGGGAAGAACAGCGCGGCCGCGCCTAGGGCGGCGACGAAGCCGACACTGGGGTTGAACCCGGTAGCTTTGGCTATGAGCGGGGCGGTCAACCACAGCGCGACGACGGTCAGGAACACGACGGCGACGGCATACTCGTCACGCCTTGAACCGGCTCCCTGCTGCGCCGTTTCGACTCCAAGGCTGGCTGCCTTGGTCAGGCGCGGCCGTTCCGGCGGCGACATGATGGTGATGACGAGCCACGCCACCGGCACCAGGAGGATGACCACCGGAATGCCGAATGCCATCCAGTCGACGAAGCCGATGTTGAAATGGGCCAGCTCCGCCATGAAGCGGACGACGACGGGGTTGGAACCGGATCCGGCCGGAGTTCCGCACGCGCCTATCAGCGGACCCCATGCGACCGCCATCATCAGCGCACGGCCGAACCGGCTGGTGCCCGGCGTCTCGCCCTCTGCCTGCAGCAGGCCAAACGCCAGCGGCAGCATCAGCGCGGCCGCGGCCAGCGCCGTCACCCACATGGCCAGTGCCGCACCCGCTACCAGGAATCCGAAGATGATGGCTCGCGTCGAGTCCCCTGTCAGCCTGAGGACGCTGCGGCCGAGCCGGGCGGCCAGGCCAGAGCGGCCCATCGCCGCGGCGAGCGACAGTACGCCTATGAAGAACACGATCGACTCATCGCCGAAGCCGGTCTTGACCAGGTCCGGCCAGCTCGATACCCCGAGCACGGCCATCAGCGTCATCGTGAAGAGACCGGTAATGTGGAACGGCAGCGCCTCGCCTACCCAGAGCACCAGGGCAAAGGCCAAGGATGCGAGCGCCCTGCGGCCGGCCGCACTCAAGGCTACGGTGCCCGCGGGCCGGCCTGAGCCCGGCAGGAGCAGTATCGTCATGAACAGGGCTATGCCAACGGCCAGCACGACGAGTCGCTGGACGATGGAATGCTGCTTCTTCTGATGGCTCTGGTTCATCGGCTTCCACCCGCGGAGGCCTTCTGCCCCGACAGTGCGGCGGCCAGCAGATCACCAACCCTGGCTGGTCTGTCGGCGACCAGCGCCCCCACGCTCTCCAGCAATCGCGCCTTGTCCAGCGCCGAGCCCGACCCGCCCGAGCTGATGGCGCCTGCATGTCCCATGCGCCGGCCTGCGGGTGCGGTCCTGCCACCGATGAAGGCGACGAGCGGCTTCCTGAACGAGCCTGAACGTATGGCCTCTGCCACTTCTTCCTCCATCGTTCCCCCGAGCTCGCCGATGATCACGACCGCGTCGGTGCCGGCATCAGCCTGGAAATCAGGCAGGTATTCCGCAAAGCGGCTGCCAGGAATCGGGTCTCCGCCCACGCCTATCAGGCTGGACACGCCATAGCCGCCCTTGACGACCATGGCGGTCACCTCGTTGGTCAGCGAGCCCGAGCGTGTCATAACGCCGATGCGGCCGGGCTTGTAGACACGCTCTATCCAGAAGGGGAACATGCCCATCATGGCCTGCCCGGGGCTGATGACACCGGATGTGTTGCCGCCAACGATGCGTGCGCCGAGCCTGAGGGCCGCGGCCCGTATCATCGCCGCTTCGTGCAGCGGTATGCCATCGGCGACGGTGACGATCGTGCGGATTCCGGCGTCCAGTGCCTCCATGACGGCATCCATGGTCAGGCGCGGCGGTACGAATATCATCGCAGCATCGGCGCCGGTCGCCGACACCGCGGCACGCACGGTGTTGAAGACCGGCACGCCCTCGACGTTCTGGCCTTCCTTGCCTGGTGTGACGCCCGCGACGACGGTTGTGCCGATATCGATCATGTGCCTGGTCCAGAAGGCGCCTTCGGAACCGGTGATACCCTGAACCACGACCCTGGTCATTCTGTCGATGAAGATGCTCACCGCGTGCCTCCCTGTGCCAGCCTGACCGCGGAACGAACGGCTTCCTCGGTGTCGGAGAGTGGCTGGAGTCCCGCCGCCCGCAGGGTGGCCTGCGCTTCCTCCTCGCCGGTGCCGCGTATGCACGCGACGATCGGACATCGGGGCTTGAGCTTGGCTATGGCCTCGGCGATGCCGGTCGCCATGACATCGGCACGCGCTATGGTGCCAAAGGTGACGATCAGCACGACCTTCGGGTTGTTGCCCAGGCACAGTTCCATCGCCCGCACCGCCTTGCGGTAGTTCGGGCCACCGAACTCCAGATAATTGGCCACGCTGCCGCCCTCATAGTTGACCAGGTCGTATACGGTCGTCGTCAGGCCTGCGCCTGCGCACATCAGCGATATGTCGCCGTCAAACTGCAGGTATGGTATGCCTTCCCTGGCCGCCTCGTAGGCGATGTCGGAATCGTAGTAGTCACGTCCCGGTTCAAGCGCGGCGTGCCGGAACATCGCGTTGTCATCGATGGCCAGTTTGCCGTCGCCTGCGATGGCGGAACCGTCGGCAAGCATGAACAGTGGATTGATCTCGGCAAGTTCGGCGTCGTGGGAGCGGAACACGTGCCACAGCTGCTCCAGTACCGTCGCAACGCTCTTCGCCTGTTTGCCGTCCAGACCCAGCCCATAGGCGATGATCCTGGCCTGGAACGGCCGCAGGCCTTCCTGCATGTCGACGGGCTGCCGCATGATCCGCTCGGGGGCCGTCTTTGCCAGCTCCTCTATGTCCACGCCGCCTTCGGCGCACGCCAGCACGAGCGCCGAGCCGGTCAGCGGATCGAGCGTGATCGCCAGGTAGATTTCCCGCACATAGGGCACGGCTTCTTCCACCAGGATGCGTTTCACCTTGTGTTCCGAGGCGAAGAGACGCCGCGCCTCCGATCCGGCGGCGCCGGCATCACGGGCCAGCACGACAAGACCTGCCTTGCCGCGTCCGCCGCGCAACACCTGCGACTTGAGGACGCGGGGCCAGCCCACGTCGGCCGAGACTACCGCCGTTTCGTCGGTCGCCAGAACCGCCTTGGGTACGGCCATGCCGGCTGCAACGAAGGCCTCCTTGGCCTGGTATTCAAACAACTTCATGCTGTGCCCCTACTGTGCCACCATGCTGGCCGATCTGCCGCCATCCGCTCTGGCGTTCAATGCCGTTCGTACTTGGCCAGATACTCACCAAAGATCTGCTCATCGCTTGGACGACTGGGCGACAATGGCAAGGAAAGCCACGTGACGTTGATGAAGTGCTTCCAGTGGATGTTCTCCGTGGTGATGTTGCCGCCCCAGGTGCCGCAGCCCAGCGTCACGGTGCTGGGCATGCCGTTGGCGAAGGTGCCCCCGTTGCCAGAGGCCATGCCCTGTCGCACCATGATGCGGCTGGAGTGCATCGTCGAGCCCATCCGGTCGATGTAGTCGTCCTTGTGGCTGAATATGCCCGAGCTATGGCCGGTACCGCATGCGTCGCAGATGCGCACGACCGTTGCAAGACCCTCATCGAACGACGCGCACTTCCAGAGTGTCAGCACCGGAGAGATCTTCTCCTGGGTGAATTTTTCGCGCTCCGGCGTATCGGTCGCCTCGACCATCAGGAACTTCGTGCCCGCCGGCACGGCGAAGCCGGCATCCTGGGCTATCGCGATGGCGCTCCGGGCTATGATCTTCGGGTTCAGCCCCTCATGGCCATCCTTGCCCGGTATCCAGAGCCATTTCCGCAACCTGGCTTTCTCTTCGGCCGTGCAAAGATGGCCGGCGTTGGCCTGCATCGCCTTGACGAAGGCGGCATAGACGGCGGCGTGCGCCACCACCGAGTTCTCGCTTGAACAGCTCGTCGCGTTGTCAAAAGCCTTGCTGACGGCTATCTTGGCTGCGGCGTCGACCGGGTCGGCGTCCTCCGCCAGCAGCTGGACGGCGTTGCCGGGGCCGACACCATAGGAGGGCGTGCCGGAAGAATAGGCCGCCTTGACCATCGCGCCGCCGCCGGTGGCGACGACGAGATCGACCTGCCGCATCAGTTCCTGCGTCAATTCGACGCTGGGCTCTTCGATCACCTGGACAAGATCCTCGGGAGCGCCCACCTTCCGGAGAGCCTGCCGCATGAAGGCGACGGCCATGCCTGTCGACTTCTTGGCCTTTGGATGCGGCGCGAATATGACGGCATTGCGCCCCTTCAGGATCGAGAGGCCGTTGGAAGCGGGAGTCGCCGTCGGGTTGGTCACCGGAGCCAGCGCGCCTATGACACCTACGGGCTTCGCGTACTTGCGTATGCCGCGCTGCTCGTCCACCTCGATGAGGCCGACGGTTTTGGCCGTGCGGATGTCGCGGAGCACGCCAAGCACCTTGTTCTTGTGCTTGGTTATCTTGTCCGCCACCACGCCCATGCCGGTCTCCTGCACCGCGCTCGCGGCCAGGGCCGCTATGTTGCCATCGTTGTAGACCGACCAGCCGACCGCGACGCACACCTCGTCGATGCGCGCCTGATCCCAGGTTGCGGCCACGGCCTGGGCGGCTCTGGCCCTCGCCATGCAGGCCGCGATGATCGCCTCGTTGTCGCTCATTTGAAATTCTCGCTCTCGAGTTCGACGACCTTGTTGAACGCGTTGGTCAGGAAGTCCTTCTTGAACTCCATCTTCTGGGTAAACGCGACAGCCAGCCAGGCATCGACGATCTGCGTGCCCAGGAATGGAGCGGTAATCCAGCCGCCCATCGTTATCACGTTGGCGTTGTTGACGATCTTGGCGCGCTCGCCGGAGAACAGGTCATCGACGACGCAGGCGTACACGCCCTTGTGCTTGTTGGCGACAATGGCCATGCCCTGGCCGGTACCGCATATCAGGATGCCCTTGTCCGCTTCGCCTCGCCGCACGGCTCTGGCTACCTTTGGCGCCTGTACGAAGTATGGCTGCGGCGCGTCGGCGCTCTCTATGCCGAAGTCTACAAGCTCGATGTCCTTGTGGTTCTCCTGGATGTGCTTGACTATCTCCCGGGCCAGGGGAAAACCCGACAGGTCCGATGCTATGGCAAGTTTCATCATTGCTCCTTATGACAGTGGAATGCGCCGTGCCCGTATGCCTAGGACAGGCTCTTGACTGCGCTCGCGATATGGGGAGCGGTCAGCTTGAAGTGTTCCGCCAGCCAGTCCTGGGTGCCGACCTCGCCGAACTGCTCGGCGCCGACGCCGATCCGTGCCAGCCTGGCAGGCACGCCAGCCTCGGCGAGCAGTTCTGCCACCGCTCCGCCAAGGGCTCCGGTGACACGGTGATTCTCGCAGGTCACCACGCGGCCGCTCGCCTTGGCGTGTTTCAGTATCTCGGCCCTGTCGAGCGGCGCGAGCGTGAACGCATCGAGCACCGCCGCCTTGATGCCTTCGGCCGCGAGCATGTCCGCAGCCTTCAGCGCCTCCGCAACCATCAGCGCGCCGAGAGCCACAATGGTCGCGTCGTCGCCCTTCCTGAGCACCTTGGCCTTGCCAAACTCGAAATTTTCGCCTTCGGGATACCGGTCCGGCGCTGGCTTTCTCTGCAGCCGCAGGTAGGTGCAGCCGGACCGCTCGGCAGCCAGGCGGACGGTCGCCTCCAGCGAGACCGGGTCGGATGGTTCGACGATGACGAGGCCCGGAATCACGCGCATCAGGGTCAGGTCCTCGAGCGGCATGTGCGTGCCGCCGTTGTATGCGGCGGTTACTCCGGGGTCGGTACCGACGAGCACGACATTGAGTCCGGCATAGTTGGCCGACAGGAAGAACTGGTCGTAGGCACGGCGGCTGGCGAAGCACGCGAAGGTAGCGGCAAATGGTTTCTTGCCGGTGGCGGACAGCCCGGATGCGACGCCAACCAGGTTCGCTTCGGCGACGCCGACGTTGAAGAAGCGGTCGGGGTAGGCGTTGGCAAAGGGCCCGGTGCCGGTCGCCTTGGCAAGATCGGCCTCGACGACACAGATGCGCGGATCGTGCCCGCCCAGCTCCACGAGCGTCTGGGCATAGACAGCCCTCATTTCCCGGTCAGCCATGGATCGCCCCCTCGGTGTTCATCGCCTTCAGTACGGCTTCCAGCTCCGCTGGCCCGAATGGCGCGTTGTGGCTCTCGGCCTTGCCCTCGAATGCGGGTATGCCCTTGGCCTTGATGGTATCGAGTACAATCATCACGGGCTGTCCCTTCGTCGAGCGCGCCTCGAGTATTGCCCTGTCAAGTGCGGCCAGGTCGTGTCCGTCCACCTCGATGGCCTTCCAGCCAAAGGCGTGCCACTTGCCCGCCAGGTCTCGAAGACCCATGACGCTGTCGGTTGAACCATCGATCTGGAACTTGTTGTAATCGGTAAAGGCTATCAGGTTGTCCAGCTTGTAGTGGGCGGCGAAGGCTGCCGCCTCCCAGACCTGGCCTTCATCGCTCTCGCCATCGCCGATGATGGCCCAGCATCGGCGCGTGCTGCCGTCGGGGCGGGGACCATCCATCCTGAGCCCAAGCGCTATGCCTGCCGCGGCCGAGAACCCCTGGCCAAGCGAGCCGGTGCTCATGTCCACACCGGGTGTCAGCTTGCGGTCGGCATGGCTGGGCAGCGAGGTACCGCCGCGATTCAGCGTCGACAACTGGTCCCGTTTGACAAAGCCCTTCTCGACGAGCGCGGCGTAGAGTGCCGGGCCGGCATGTCCCTTTGACAGCACGAACATGTCGCGGTCGGCGGCCTTGTCGTTCGAGGCGTCGAGCCGCATGTGCCTGAAGTACAGCATGACCAGCGCCTCGATGACCGACATCGAGCCACCGATATGGCCGACGCCGAGCGAGGCTATCGATTCCAGACATCCCCTGCGCACGGCGCCGCACATCGCGGCCAGCTGCTTGAGTTCCGCCTCGGTGGCTGGGGTCTGTGGTGTCTGCTTCGTCATGTCGTCACCTTGGCGGCGGTGCCATCCATGAAGTCCTTACTCTTGTCACCGACCCAGTAGCGCTCGCCGGCTATGCACCAGATGAAGCAGAGCGGCTCGTCGTGACTGAACACCGGATGATAGTTGAGCAGCGGAATCGTCACATGGGAACCAACCTCGACCTTCTTGACGAAGAACATGTTCTCGTCATCGGGGTAGACCTCCATCGCGCCGTTGCCCTCAATGAAGGAGTAGCACTCCTCCTGATCGGTATGGTTGTGCGGCGGCCAGGCCCGCGAATGATCCTCATAGAAGGTGTAGCCAGCCATGAAGCGGTCAGACTGCTCGGCGACATCGAACATCAGGTGGACCTTCTTGCGCTTCAGAATCCTGATCCTGGTCGGATCGTCACGCAACGCGGCCCACTGCATGTGCTGAACCGGGTGCTCCTTGTCGGCCTTGGCCCGGTATATATAGAGCTTTCCCGGCTCCGTGCCACCCTGCACGGCGAATTCCGCGCCCCGCGTTATGTACAGGACGTCATAGTGCGCCAGCTTGTAGGCTTTTCCTTCAACATCGACCGTTACCGCCCCGCCGACATTGAAGATGAGCGTCTCCTCATGCTTGTGGCAGAGGCTCGTGATGCGAGCGTCGACGATCTCCAGCTCCGCGAGCGACAGGAGTTCAAGATTCGAACTGCTCTGGTTAAAGACTTCACGCATGACTGCGCGGCTCTCGCGAGCGTCGAACAGCTTTGCTTCTTTCAAGGCCATATGGACTCCAATCTGTTAAAACCTTTAACTTATTATATCACCATGGCCGGTTTAGACAAGAGGTTTGTGACGATATTTGTTAAATACTTTAACATATAGTGATGAGTATGCTATCATGCTGATATGAGTACAGGCTGCCGTGAAGGATTCCTGTAGCGGAGGACTCGATGAGACGTGCTGCACCGGACACCATGCACAAGCGATACGGGAGCGTCAGGACATGACGCCCCACGGTTTCAGTTCACCAGATCTGCGAAAACGGAACCGGGCGGGCATACTGCGCCTGATGCACCGGCATGGAAGCGTAGCGCGCAATGACCTTGCCCAGGAACTCGGGCTGACCCGCGCCTCCGTCACTTACCTGATAAACGAGCTGCTGGCCGATGGTCTCGTAGCCGAAGGCGAGGCTTCGGAGGCGGACGGCCGGGTCGGACGGCGCAAGATATTCATGCACATCCGCTCGCACGCGGCTTGCGTCGCGGGCATAGGTGCTGATTCGGAACGCCTGCAGATTGTACTGACCGATCTGTCCGGGTCGGTACTCGGCGTACGCAACCTGCCATCGCCATCGTCGGACACGCATGACGCGGTTGCGATCGAGGCGAATCTCGTGCGCGCCATCAGGCGGACCCTGGCCGAGCTGACTGCACAGGCCGGCGGCGTTCCAGTGCTGGGAGCTGGCATGGTCGTGACAGGCCGCGTCGATTCCGAAGCTGGCGTCTCGCTCCGCGAACCCAGGCTATGGCCAGGGCGCGTCAATCTGCGCGAGCCGCTCGAGCTGGCTCTGGGGGTGCCGGTCGCCGTCGACAACAACGTACGCGCCCTGGCGCTGGCAGAGCTCCTGCTGACCGAGGCCAAGTCCTCGTCTCCCGCCGGCCTGCTCTTCGTCAAGTACGGCCCCGGAGTCGGAGCCGCATGGGCCGTCGGCGGCGTTCCCTGGCCCGGAGCGCATTTTCGCAGCGGCGAGCTTGGCCACACCCTGGTCGAGAACGATGGCCCGCCATGCACCTACTGCGGCCGCCGCGGCTGCCTCGAGTCGCTGGTATCGGCGCGCGCCCTTGCCGACACGATGGGGCTGCCGGGCGGACGCGTCGAGCATCTGTGCGCCTCGCTGGAGGCCCATGACCATCAAGCCTTCGCGACCCTGGCAGCGCGGTTCGCCCGCGCCATCGGCAATGCAATAGAAGTCTGCGATCCATCGGTGGTCACGCTCTATGGGGCGCCGTTCCGCACGGGCTCGCTCTTTGACGAGATCGCGAAGCGGGTTGAATCAAACGAACGGCCGTGCGAGATACGTCGCTCATGGCTGGATCCGGATCTGCCGGCACTGGGCGGCGCTGCATTGGCGCTGGACAGATTCTTCCTGGGTCAGGGCGCATAGATATGACAAAGGCCCATCCGGTTGCGCCGGACAGGCCTGTATCGTATCGGAGCGGCGGAATCTACTTTACGCGCTCGATGAAGGAACCATCGCGGGTATCGAGCTTGATCCTGGTGCCGATATCGCAGAACAGCGGCACCTGCACCACATAGCCTGAATCCAGCGTCGCCGGCTTGGTTGACTTGCCCGACGTATCACCCTTGATGCCGGGTTCGCAGTAGGTAATGGTCCGGTCGATGGCAATCGGTAGCACCACGCCTACCGGTTTGCCCTCGTAGAAGGTGATCTCGACATCGAAATCGTCTTCGGGGGTCAGGTACTGCGCATTGTCGCCCAGGTCATCCTTGGCCAGTTCGTACTGCTCGAAGGATGTCTGGTCCAGGAAGACATAGGTATCGCCATCGATGTATGACAGCTTCATGTTGTGCAGATCGAGGTCGACTTCGTCGAATTTTTCACCCGAGTCGAGCCCGAGGTCGGAGGTGCCACCGGTCAGCAGGTTCTTGACGCGCATCTTGGTGACCATACCGTTGCGCCCGCCCTTCTGCCCAAGCATGCGCTGCACGACGAGCACATCCTTGCCTACCTTGAAAATTGAACCTACGCGTAGCTGAGAAGTTACTAACATGAATGTTCCTTACACCTGTGGATTACGGCCGATTCTTGCCGGAATCACATGAATCGGCTCGATCGATTGCCTTGGTAGCCCATTCTATACGATTTCATGGATACATGTCATCAGGTGCGCGGCCATGCTGCCAAGTGAAACAAGATCGTCCGACCAGCGCTCGAAGCCAGCCTGCAGGCTGGACGCGGCCCGCAGCACCGGCAGTATCGATTCCGTGCCGACCACGCATGGCCCGTCGGCCGTCCTGTCGTTGAAGGCGATGAAGGCTTCGCGGAGCGGCGCGAGACAATGCTCCTCGAAGTACGGAGCCATGCGATCGAGCAGAGCCCGCACCTTGACCACCTGGTAGGCGCCATCCTGAGGATACGCGTGCCACAGGAATGGCCGTCCGGCAAGCGCGGCCCTGGACAGCGAGTCCTCGCCCCGCACGATCGAGAAGTCGGCCGCCAGCAAGAGCTCGTCCCAGGACTCCTGCGGCACGAACGGCAGAACCACCAGAGGAAAGGGCTGGCCGGCCAGCTCCCATGCGGCAATCAGGCATGGCTGACTCTTGCCGGCGGCGGCAATCACGGTTACCTTGCGCTCGCCGGCAAACCCCGCAATGTCGGCAACGATCCGCCCATAGTCCCGCTCATACCCAAAGACGATGATCCAGAAATTTTGTGTCGAGGCGCCATCGATGGCCAGGCCAAGCCGCTTCGCGACGTCGAGGCGGTGCCGATGACTGGCGGCTCTGCCCCTGACGCGACCGAGCGCGTCCATGAAGGGCGCATCCAGGATCAGCCCTCCTGTCCTATCGGTGAAGCCCGGCATGAATATGCGCTTCCTGACGAGCGGCGATCGCGTCAGCGAAGGCATCAGATGAAACTCGTCGGCGTAGGGTTCGGCCGTCAGATACTCCAGATTGATGATGGTCTTCGTTGCCGAATCGGCAGGATCAAACAGCATGGACTCGAGCCACTCCGGCCGGCCGCATGCGAAGGCCTCGATGACGATGCGGGCTGGATCCCTCTCGTAGATGGCGCGGCATGAAGCCAGCGCCGTGGCATCGCCTGACCACGGCAACACCGTCCATCCCCGCACCCGTTGCACGGGCCGCCGGGTATCGACCTCCGGGCATACGGCGCCGAAAGCATCGAGGTTGTCGACGATCAGCCTGAGAGCCGGAGCGCCATCGAGCTCCGAGAGCGAGCGCGCGAGGCGATACACGACGCCGATGTCGCCGAAGTTGTCTACAACCCTGCAGAGGATATCTATCGTCATGAGCCGCAGTATAGCGCGCGGGCCGGACCACTGTCCCCACCCTTCCCGATCGGCAGTTTTTGCGCTAGAGTCCCTTGCGTGAACACGACACTGCTCGCCGATGGCCTGGCTGCTCTGCATATCGAGGCGGACGGCGCCCTGCACCAGCGCCTGCTCCGGTACCTGGGCGCGATAGAGGAATGGAATCCGGTCTGGGGACTGGTCGGCGCTTCCGGCGACGAACTGATCATCAAGCACATCCTCGACAGCCTTGCGCCGCTGGACCACCTGGACCGACTGGCTGGGCAGGTGCTGTCGACTGACGGGCGCCTTGGCCTCGTTGACCTCGGCACCGGCGCGGGTCTGCCAGGCATACCGCTGGCGCTGGCCAGGCCTGCCTTCGACGTTACCCTGCTCGACCGCATGACCCGCCGCATCCGGTTCCTCGAGACGATGCGCGTCGAACTGGGCCTTGCGAATGTCGATATTGTCGAGGAACAGGTGGAGCGGGCCAAGGGCTCGTTCGACATCGTGACATTCCGAGCGTTCCGGCCGTTCGAACGCAAGCTGTTCAAGCGGGTATTCTCGGTCTGCGCGCCCGAAGGCTTCGTCGTTGCCTACAAGGGCAAGGCGGACAAGGCCCGATCCGAGCTCGCGGAGATCGAAGGCCTCTTTGCCAGCGCGGAAATACTGCCGGTCACCGTGCCATTTCTGGCCGACGAGCGCTGCATCGTCGTGATGCGTCCTGCCAGGCACCGCACCTGATTGACCGTCAGTCGCGCAAGGCTTCCACCATGAAGGACCGATCGAGCAGCTGGTTGCCCCAGGAGTCCTTGACGACGAGCCGGTACTTGCCTGGCTCGCTGAAACGATAGGCGGGCAGGCTCATCGATGCCTTCTGGGCGAGCCGGACCTTCTCGTCATGAATCTGCTCGAGTTTGTACGTCTTGGGATTGATCCTGAAGAACAGCACGGTAAAGCTGCCATCGGCGCCGGTGCCATTGGTCAGCGCAAAGGCGACGCTGGTGCCGGCCGCTGTCGGTATTTTGTCGGTATAGGACGCCTTGACTGCCGGGATCACAAAGCCGATGTCGACTATCGCGGCGTCGGAAGCGGAGCCCGCCGCCTCCGGTGCGGCAGGTTTTGCCGGCGTGGCATGAACGGCCGCCGCGCCCGCGATGAAGGTCCTGGCAGCTATCAGCCGTGGAGCCCAGTAGCGGTCGGTCAGGGGTGACACGATGACGCCCGTATGGGGCCCTTCGGAAACGGCATGAATGACGGTACCATCGCCGAGGTATATCGCGACATGGCTCGGTGCCCCGCCCACCGTGTCGAAGACAAAGACATCACCGGCCTTGGCCGCTGATGCCGCCACCGGCAGGCCGGCCGAGTAGAATCCGCGGGCGCTGCGCGGCAATTCCAGACCATAGGCCTCGCGGTAGACATACCGGACGAAACCCGAACAGTCGAAGGCGGCCGGTGACTCGGCTCCATAGACATAGGGAACACCACGGTACTTGAACGCGACCTCAACGATCTTCTTCCTGGCGGCCTGCTCGGAAGGTTGCGCAAACACCAGCGGAACCTGCAACAGCAGCGCGATGGCGATCGCCGTTCTTCTCATGCCGACACCGTTTCCGGATAGGATCTCAGGAACTGCACGATCGCGCCGTACCGCTCATCCTGTCCGGGGCCAGCCGCGTTCAGGTCCTCCAGCAAGGCCGCCATGTAGCCCACCATGTCGCTCCGGTCTTCCGGCACGATGGAAGCATCCGATACGAACAGCGTCTTGAGAAATTCGAGTGCCTCCGGCTGCTCATAGGACGGTACGATGACCGACAGCATCGAAAGGGCCGTCGGTATGCAATTGACGCTGTGCTGCCTGACATACAGGATCGACTCGGTAATCGCGATAGCCCGATCGCGCAAGGCCGCGAGCTCGACGGCGTAGGTTGCCGACAGGCCGGATGCGGACAGGATGTCGGCGAGCTTGCGGTAGGTGTAGCAGACGACCAGAACATGCAGGCTGGGTACGCAGAACAGGTGCGGATCAACGGCATAGACGAAGGCCAGCCGCCTGTTGGGCGCCCGTTCCGGACGCCGCGTCGTTGACAGGCACTGGCCGTAGACCAGGGCCGCGTCGACATAGCAGCGCTCCAGGCCCGTGATGAAATCGATGATCGCCGCGTTGAAGCGGCGACCTTCCCGATAGCGGATATAGCTCAGCGCCGAGATCCACATCTGCACGAAGCCCAGGTAGGTATCGATCGCCTCGTAGCGAACGGGAACGCGCGCATCAAGAGTATGTTCGATGTTGCGGACCTCAGGCGCCTTGGGTGTACCGGCGCGCAGCGCATGCCGGTACAGGAACTGATCGATGAAGAACTTCCTGGCAACGGTACTGCCGAAGCGAAGCGTTCGCCGGAGCAGTCGCCAGCTCGTCAGGACAACCGCTACCAGATAGACGGTGCTGCCGGTCAGGATGGGATTCGGATCATCGTGCGCCTGGTCGTGCATGCTGGAACGGTACCCGCCGCCTACAGGATGTCACGAATCGCGGGAAGGCTCTTCACCGTGATCGTTGCCTGTATTGAATCGACACCCTGGTTGTCTTCGTGTTCGACCATGGCCATGTATATGCTCGGCATGCCGAAGCGGTTGGCCATCTCGATGTCCTGGGACAGGCGGTCACCAATCATCACGCACTCCGATGGCTGGTGCGGTATTCCCGACAGCACGGCCTGCATGAATTTCTCGTGGGGCTTTCTATAGCCGATATCGCTGGAAACGAAAACCGCATCGAAGTATTCCGACAGTTCCAGATTGGCCAGGATCCGCTCCACCAGCACGCGCGAGACATTGTTTGACAGCAGGTACAGCGGATACTTGGTCTTCAGGTATGCGAGCAGCGCCTTGGCATCATCGAAGCGAACCGTAATGTCCAGCTCCGGCTTGATGAACAGGAACTCCAGTTCATCCCATGCGGCGCCATCCAGATGGTCCAGCGGGACATCATGCCGCGACAGGAACTCGCGCAGCTGGCCGCGTATCTCGTATTCGCGCAGGCTCGTCTTCGCTTCCTTCCTGAGACGCTTCTTCTCTTCGATGAACTGGCCAACCAGCGCTGTGGCGTGTGGACCAGAGACGCCAAGCCGGGCAAGCACCCCGGCGATGCCGGCTTCATTGATGGACTCCCATTGTCCGCCAATCGGAATGTCGCACAGCGTGCCGGCGAGGTCAAAACAGACGGCCTTGACGCCGGCAAAGCGATTTTTGTCAAACTCTTTCGTCATCGTTATCATGGTTCGAGCCATCCCCTCTATAGAAAATTCACAGGGCGGTGTCTGCAGACGCCGCTCGACGGATTGCCACGAAGGATCGGCCTCCTTGCGGAGCCCTCGTTCCACCAGCGCGACGGCTTCGTCGAGCGTTCGCGGCCACCAGCCATATCCTTCGGACTCAAGCCAGGCGGCGCAATGTCGTTCATTGGCCATTGCCTTGAGGACCATGAACGGCCGCCGCAGATAGATTGCCTCGAACACCACATTGAGTCCAGCCTTGCCGGCCGACAAGTCGGACGCATAGACCCAGTTCTGCATGTCTGTCGTGAAGCCAAGGACGCGGAGCGCGAATGCGGAGTCGTCGGCGGAGGACCTCCATCCCGCATGCCAGGCCTCGATCTCGGCACGCAATGCCTCGTTCTTGCCGCATACGGCCACCACCTGCACAGGCAGCTTGCGCAAGGCGAGCTCCCGTATCAGCGACCAGTCCCCGATACCCTCGCCACCGAACGACAGCACGATCGTGAACCGATCCTCCAGGCCAAGCGATTCGCGAACCCGCGCACGCGGCTGGAACGGCATGGTGTATTTCTGGTCAATTGGAAATCCGGTCATCGCGAGTCTCGCCTCGGGACTGCCGGCGCGGATCATCGCCTGCCTTCCCGCCTCTGTCGAGACGAAAAACATCTCCACGAGTCTGGTGCCGTAGACCGGGTGGGAAGCGATAACCTCGGAATTGTAACCGAAGACCGGTATCTTCCTGCCGCCTACCCTGACCCTGGTACCGTTTGCGCGATGCCACATGGCCGTGCCATGCTTCAACAGGCGCTCTACCGGGAACAGTGGCAGGAAGTGGGTGATCACGACGAAATCCGGCCGCTGCCTGTCAAGATAGGCAAGGATGCGGGGGCCGAACAGGGGTATCATCAACGCGAATACCGGCCTGAAGAAGTGCTCGCCAATGGTATAGGTCAGGCGGAAGAGCCACTCATGTCCGAGCATCCACCGCCAGTTGTTCTTGATGCCACGGTCAAAACTCGTGGCGCCGATCGCGTCAAACACGTCGACAATCCGAGCGTCCACCCCGAACTTCTGCAGTTCGTTCGCGATGGCGATCGATGGCGACTTGAAACCATAACCGGTTTCGACGTATAGTATTAACGCCTTCATACGAGAAACAGTAGCACGCAAATCAAGACGGTTGCAACACCGAAGCAGGAGAATGAAAATTAACAGCCCGCGCAGGATTTTCAAGAAACGGCTGCTCATTCTGGAGCGCAACAGTCTTCGACCCAAAGTGATCAACAACCTGAAGCTCTTCCTCAATATGGTCCATTATTTTCTGGACTACTATGTAATCAACTCATTCCGATTCAATGAAATTCAGAACGATCTTGGCGCCAGTTTCACGACCATTGCCCGACACAAGGACAGGCTGATCAAGCGGGCCGATGCGGCAGGCGAAGCCAAGCTGACAGATGAGATACTATGGCTCAAGCGCTTCCAGAATACGGGCCTTGCGGACAATCTGCCCATGATCCACAACTTCTCGGTGGAGCCTGGGTCGGTGTTCTACGAGATGAAGTATTACAACTACCCCAATCTCAGGCGCATCATACTGTCGCAGATGAACGCCTCGTTCTTCATCCGCATGCGCCTGCGGTACCTGCTCGAGATCCTGCATACCTTCCTGTGGATACCAGAGAACTCCATACCGGCACCGGATGATTTCGTGGTTGCCGAACACCTCAAGAAATACGACCAGCGATTCGCAGCATTGCTCGAAAAGGCACCCTGGTTCTCGACCTTTCTGGAATCAGACACGATAGCGGTGAACGGCGAAGTCCTGCTCAATGCTCACACAATAGTCCACTCGATACGCACGAGTGACTCGATCATGGCCAGCCTGAAACCGGAGCGCGTGTACCTCTCGCATGGCGACATTCACTCGAACAACATTCTGTGTGGCATCGCGTGGTCGAACATGATATTGCTAGACTGCCGCGGAAAGTCGAACAGTGGCACGGACTATTTCGATCCGGCCTATGATATTGCCAAGCTGTTCCATGATTTCAGGAGCCTCTATTCGCTGATCGAGTTGCATCGCTACTCCCTGTTCCATTTTCCCGGTACCGGTGCCGGCCAGCCGGTCACGACACCGCAGCTCGAGTTCAAGTTTCTGGACAAGGAAGGCCAGGAGCGCTTTGAAATGTATTATCACTACCTCAGGGACATAATCGCAAAGGACTTCACCGACTACGGCAACCTGATAGAGCGCGCGGAATTCATAGAAGCGATGCTGTTCCTGACGATGATTCCGTTGCACCTGCGAGTAAAGGATGAAGGCATCGCCTGCTATCTGACCGGTGTGCGCAGGCTCAATGAGTGGCTTGGCACCTATCATCCCGAACAGCTGCAGGCGCTGCGTTCCAGCGTCGGGCTTCCAAAGGAGCATGCATGAAGGCTGTCATTCTGGCTGCCGGACGCGGCACACGGCTGCTGCCATATTCGAACATTCTGCCCAAGCCGCTGATGCCGATCGAGCGTGACGCCGCAGGTGCCTTCAGGCCCATAATCGACAAATTGATACAGCAGATCAAACGGGCCGACGTTGATGAGATCACGATCGTCGTGCAGTACAAGGCTGCCATGATCATGGAATACCTGCAGGATGGCGCCGCGCACGGCGTCAGGATATCGTACGCCTACCAGGGCGACCTCGATGGCAATGCCGGCGCGTTCTATCGCGCACGGCACCTGGTCGCCGGTGACGATGTCATCGTAACGGACAGCGACAACTATTTCAGCAAAGACTCGATATTCTCCGACATGGCGAACCTGCACGCGCGCACCATGCCCGCGGTGACAGTCGGCGTATCGAGGGTCGCCACACCATCGAAGTTCGCCATCATCAAGACCGACGAGACTGGCCGCGCCCTCGACATATTCGAGAAACCGAAGGACGACCCGTCATGGGGCAATCTGGCCAAGAGCGGCATGATGATACTGTCCAGGGACGTGGCGGCCATGGATCGATCGATATCGCTGAGCCCGAACGGTGAATTTACGACGACGCAGATAATCAAGCATTGCCTGCAGTCCGGGAGGCCGGTCAGCCTTTTCGATATCGCGGATGGATTCCACGACATCGGCACCTGGGACGAGTACGGGCAGGTTGTCGCGGCGACCCTGGCTGGTGCGCAGGATCGCCGCTGACGCGCTTGTGTCAGTGCTGCTGTTTCTCTATCTTGGCCCAGGTGTCGCGTAGCGATACGGACCGGTTGAAGACCGGCTTGCCACGGGCCGAATCGGGATCGCAGCAGAAATAGCCCAGGCGCTCGAACTGGAACGCGTCGCCAGGCCTGGCCGAGGCGAGAGCAGGCTCTCCGAATGCGCCCGATACAACCTGCAGCGAATCACGGTTGACCGTCGTGACCCAGTCGATGCCTTCTGGTACTTCCATCGGGCGCTCCGCGGTGAACAGCTTGTCAAAGAGGCGCGCCTCCATCGGCACGGCATGCGCGGCCGAGACCCAATGAATCGTTCCCTTTACCTTGCGATTGTCCGGCGCATTGCCACCGCGGGTTTCAGGATCATACGTGCAGCGGACGGCCGTTATCGCCCCGCTTGCCGGATCCTTGTCGAAACCGGTACAGGTGACGATGTACCCGTAGCGCAGGCGTACCGAATTGCCCGGAAACAGCCTGAAATACTTTGGCGGCGGAACCTCCGCAAAATCATCCCGCTCTATCCAGAGCTCGCCGGAGCATGGCACCATCCTTTCGCCCGCTTCCGGATCCTCCGGATTGTTGACAGCCTTCAGTTCTTCGACCGTGTCCTTGGGCCAGTTTTCGATGATCAGCTTGACCGGGTTCAGAACGGCCATCACCCTGGCGGCGCGCTTGTTCAGATCCTCGCGCAGGCAATGCTCGAGCAGCTGGATGTCGACGAGGCTGTCGGTCTTCGCGATGCC
>MTLE01000695.1_pt1 | contig 21161 bp, 21 predicted proteins | sample 1982461 | NCBI WGS metagenome assembly MTLE01 (sample SAMN05712605, study PRJNA340218) | biofilm metagenome | isolation source: sample SPL anode biofilm adapted to -200 mV | place: USA | collected 2012-02-03
GGTCAGCGTCGGCGTCGGGGTCGGGGTCGGGGTCGGCGTCGGATTCGGGGTTGGCGCCGGGGTGGGCGCTGGCTTCGGCGGCGGTGTCGGCACCGGTGCCGGCGCTGGCGGCGTGGTTTCCACCGTGAAGGCCGGGCCCTGGCTGGCGGCACCCTGCGCGTCCCTGGCGGACACGGTGACGGCGCCGCTGACGCCGGCGGGCACCACGACGACCAGCCCCGTGACGGTCTGTTCCCGGACCTCCGCGTCCACATCGCCGAACGTCACTTTGGCCCCCAGTAGGTTCCGGCCCGAAATCCTCACCAGGTCGCCGGGCTTTCCCCTGTCGGGAGTGATGGCGTCCAGCACCGGCACCCTCTGCGCGGGGGTGGCCTCGGACGCGGGAGCGCTGCCCCCCTTGCCCGGGCCGCCACCGCAGGCAAGCAGGAGGGTCAGCCCCGCCGCGGCGGGAACCAGGTTCTGGACTTTTTTAAAAATTCTAATATTGCTGTACATACGAGCGAAACCCACTCCCACTCGAAGGTGGAGCCTCCGGAGTGGAAGTTCCCACAGGGGATCGCGTTAGGACTTCAGGGTCCACCCATTCGGGAGGAATGCCATGCCATAGCAGGAGACTAGGAACGGGCTTCCATGCGGAAGGCGAAGGTCTTCCACGCCGCGTCCAGGGGGATGCTGACCTCACCCATCGCGCCCCCCGCGGTGTCCGAGCAGCGCACCCGGACCGTGGTGCCGCCGCGCAGGTCCATGATCACCTTGGGGTGGGACTCGGTCCAGGCGTCCCGGGGATCCCCGCCGCCTACCGTCACCGTGCCGTACGGCTTTCCGTCGGGATTCTCCGGCAGGAATTCCAGCTTCAGGCCACCCCGGTGGCTCACCCGGGTCCACACGGTCCAGGTGGAACCGGTGCGGCGCAGGGTTCCGTCCACCCACCCCTGCCCCAGGGGCGCCGCGGGCTGCACGGCGCGGGCCCGCAGGAGGTCCAGCACGAGGCCGCGGTAGGTTTCGGCCTCGGGCCCGGGGCGACCCGCTTCCAGGGCCGCCTCGCCGCAGTTGTAGGCGGCGACGGCCCGGGCCGTGTCCCCCTGGTACCGGTCCAGGAGGAACCTGAGGTAGCGGGCGCCGGCGGCGGCCACCTCCCCGGGGTCCGCCAGGTCCCGGGCGCCGAACCGCGTGGCGGTGGCGGGCATCACCTGCAGGACGCCCATGGCCCCCAGGGGACTCCTGGCCTTGGGATTGAGGCCGCTCTCGGCCCAGGCCATGGACCGCAGCAGTTGGGGATCCAGGGCCTCCCGGACGGCCAGGGCATCCAGGGCGGCGATGGCCGCCGGATCGGCGCTGATGGGAGGCGCCGGGGGGGCGCCCGCCCTCAAGGCCAGGGCGGCGAAGGGGGCGAGGAGGAGCAGGGCGGGCCCCGGGGACCACGAGGTGGAAGCCGGGAGTGGGTTCAGGAGACGCCGGATGCGTTCGTGCAAGGTTCCTCCGCGGGCCGCGAGGGCCATGGGGGTGAGGTGGGGCTGGACGTCGTCCAGCGCGTCGAGGGCCAGGGCCAGGCGCCGCGGATCGCCGATGGCCCGGGCCGCCAGGTCGTCGCAGAGGTGCTCCCGCACGGTCCGGACCCGGCGGGAGAGCCACCACACCACGGGGTGGTGGAAGCAGAGCACCTCCACGACGCCCTGGAAGAGATTGACGAGGTAGTCCAGGCGCGCCACGTGGGCCAGCTCATGGGCCAGGAGCGCCTCCAGGTAGGCTTCGGGCAGGGCCGTGAACAGGGCCGCCGGCACCAGCACCACCGGCCGCCAAAGGCCCACCGCCACCGGCGTTGCCAGCCGGGCCGAAGCCAGGAGCAGCACCCGGCCCCGCACGCCCAGAGCCCGCGCGAGGCCCGCGAAGCGCCCCTGCCAGGCCTCGGGCGCCCGCAGCGCCCCGCGCCGCCAGGCCACGGTCGTGAGCCAGCCCCCCGCCAGACGCGCGGCCATCACGGCCACACCCAAGCTCCAGGCGGCCGCGAGCCAGCCCAGGCGCCCGGCCACCCAGGCCAGGCGTCCCCCGGATGCCGCTCCGGGAGGTGTGGCCTGGACCGGCTCCAGGATCTGCCCGGCCCCCGCGGGCCCCGGCAGGGCGGCCGCGGCCTCCGCGAGCCCCTGGGCGAAACCCAGGGCCGGCAGGAACAGGCACAGCGCCAGGGCGGCCAGGGCGATGCCGTACTGGGCCCTGGGCCGTTCCGGCCCCGCCGCCCGCAGGAGGACCGCCGCGACGGCCCCCACCGCGGCGAGCTGCCACAGCGAATGGATCAGGGCCCACCCCAGGGCCGTGGCCGCCCCGCTCACTTCGACGTCCCCAGCAGCTGACGGATGCGGGCCTTCTCCTCGGGGGACACCGAACCCGCCTTCAGGGCCGCCTGCACCAGGGCCAGGGCCGATCCCCCGAAGAGCCGGTCCCGCAGATCCGCCACGAGCCCCTGCTCCATGGACTCCCGGGGGTGGGCCGCGCGGTAAACGTGGGAGCGGGCCGACTCGTCCCGGGCCACCAGCCCCTTCTCCAGCATCACCTGCAGCATGCGCAGGGCCCCGGTGTAGGTGTATTCCTGGCCGCGGGCCAGGGCGGCCTGGACGTCCTTCACGGGGACCGGGCCCAAGTCCCAGAGGATCTTCAGGATCTTGAGCTCGGCTTCGGTGGGGCGCGGGGGGTGGGACATGGGGGCCTCGACTACTCAAATTGGTCTACTCAATTTGGTGTAGTTCTGGGGCCGCGTCAAGGCACTCCTCCCACTTTTCTTCCCTTTCCTGCGAGCCTGGGGCCTGAACCCGCAGCTTCAGTGCTTCACGGTGAAGGCCAGCCCCTGGTGGGTCGCACCCGTGGCATTCCTGGCGGTGATGGCCACAGCGCCGCTGACGCCATCGGGCACCAGGACGTCCAGCTTCGTGCGGCTCCGGCGGATCACCGCCGTGGCTTCCACGTTGCCGAAGAATACCCGGGCGTCTCCCAGGTTCCGCCCCGAGAGCTTCACCACCGCCCCCTGCCTCTCCGTTTCCGGGTTCACGGAATGCAGCACGGGCAGATGCTCCACCGGATTCCCCTCCACCAGGAAGTCGAGCCCGTTGCTCGCGCTCCCCCGCCCATCGGTGACGGTCAGGCGAACGTGGCCATAGACCCCGGCGGGGACCAGGATCCCGACCGTCCCCGTTCCATCGACGGCTTTGAATGACCGCATTTTGGCCTTGGCGGTCCCGAACAGGTATTCGTGGGTGACCATCGGGTTCCGCACCGCTACCGTCACCAGGTCACCGGCTTTCCCCCTTTCCGGGGCGACGGAGACCAGTTCGGGGGCGGGATCCGGGGAAAGGCGGCCGGGAGGGGCAGGCAAACTCCGGGTCCCAGCCGCTGGCCTATCCCCAGTGGGTCCGCCTCCGCCACAGGCGAGCAGCAGGGTCAGCCCTCCGAAGGCCGACAGCCGCCATGGGGCCAGCTGGCGGAAAACACGTTCGAAATTCATAAAATAATTATTAACTCCTCGCTCTAGATCTGCCGAGCATTCGTGAGAAGTTCCCTGGATCCTGCATAACGCCGATTGATGGGATGAACAGGGATCTGCTCAACCTGGAGCAGCCCCTTCATTAGGGTTTCAGGGCATCCCAACCCAGAGTCCCAGCAGGCCCAGCCGGCGCGCCAGCTCCGAGAAGCGCTCCACGGGGAAGCCCATCACGGTGGCGAAGCTGCCTTCGATGCGCTCGATGAACAGGGCCGCGATCCCCTGGGCGGCATAGCCCCCGGCCTTGTCCATGGGTTCGCCGGAGGCGGCGTACCATTCGGCCTGCTTCTTCTGCAGGGGGCGCAGGTACACGTTGGCGGTGTCCACCAGGGTGTAGACCTCGCTGTTGCGGCGCAGGCAGAGGCCCGTGTGCACCTGGTGGCTCCGGCCCTGGATGAGCATGAGCATGCGCACGGCGTCGGCTTCGGAGTCGGGCTTGCCCAGGATGTGGTGGTCCACGGCGACCGTGGTGTCGGCGGCGATGATCCAGCGGTCCGGGTTCACGATGCCCACGATCTCGGCCTTGGCCTGGGCCAGGCGGATCACCATGGACTCGGGGTCCTCGCCCGGGCGGGGCGTCTCGTCCACTTCGGGGGCCCACACCTCGTAGGGGATGTGCAGCGCCTCCATCCAGTGCCGGCGCCGGGGGGAGACCGAGGCCAGGATGGGGGGCGGAACGTGCAGGGTGATGTCGTCGGGCATGGCGGACCTTCCGGCCTGGAGAGGCCTGTCTTCGAGTCTCCCATCAACCGGCCCTGTTTTTGACCGGAAATGCGCCTCAGATGAGGGGCGCCAGCAGGTCGCGGTACACGGGGATGGGCCATCGCGCCGCGCTGCAATCCTTCTCCAGCTGGTCCAGGACGTCCCGCAGCAGCTCCTGGGCGTGGCGCACGCTGCCTCCGTAGGCCTCCGTGCGGGCGTGGAGCGATTCCAGGGCCTCGGCGGCCACCATGGCCGCCTTGAGGGCCACCAGGCGCTCCTGGGCCACCCCGGCGAGGCGGGTCTGGGTCTCCAGGGCGGCCTTGAGCGCGGCGGGCACGGGGATGCCCGCCTGGGCCAGCTTGCCCAGGGCGTCGGCCCGCGCCCCCAGGTCCTCGACGATGGCGGGCAGGAGCATGGTTTCCGCCATCTCCCGGAGCACCTGGGCCTCGATGGAAAGGGCCTTCTGGTACTGCTCGTGGCGGATGTGGAGCCGGGCTTCGCATTCCCCGGCGGTGAGGATGCCGCTGCGGCTGAAGACCTCCTGGCTCCGGGGCTCCTCCCAGATGCGCAGGGCCGCGGCGGTGTCCCGGGCGTGGGGCAGGCCCCGGCGCTCGGCCTCGGCCATCCACTCCGCGGAATAGCCGTTGCCCTCGAAGCGGATCGCCCGGGTCTCGACGATGGCTTCCCGGATGACGGCCATGGCGGCCGCGCGGGTTCCCTTGCCGGCGGCCATCTCCTCGTCCATCCGGGCGTTCATGGCGTCCAGGGCCTCGGCCACGGTGGCGTTGATGACCGTGAGCGGGAAGGCGATCGCCTGGGAGGACCCCACGGCGCGGAACTCGAACTTGTTGCCCGTGAAGGCGAAGGGGCTGGTCCGGTTGCGGTCCGTGGCGTCCTTCTCCAGGGCGGGCAGGCTCCCGAGCCTCAGGTCCAGGAGCTGCTTCTCGCTGGCGTCGGCCACGTCCCCCCGCTCGATGGCCTCGAGGATGTGGTTGAGCTGGGAACCCAGGTAGGCGCTCATGATGGCCGGGGGGGCCTCGTTGGCGCCCAGGCGGTGGTCGTTGCCCGCGAAGGCGATGGAGGCCCGCAGGAGGCCGCCGTGGCGGTGGATGGCCTTGAGGGTGGCGCCCAGGAAGTACAGGAACTGCAGGTTCTCCTCGGGGGTCTTGCCGGGGTCCAGCAGGTTGTGGCCCTCGTCCGTGGCCAGGCTCCAGTTCACGTGCTTGCCCGAACCGTTGACGCCGGCGAAGGGCTTCTCATGCAGCAGCACCGCCAGGTTGTGCCGCTCGCCCACGCGTTTCATGATTTCCATGAGGAGCTGGTTGTGGTCCGAGGCCAGGTTGGCGGGCTCGTAGATGGGGGCCAGCTCGAACTGGTTGGGGGCCACCTCGTTGTGCCGGGTCTTGGCGGGGATTCCCAGCTTGAAGCACTCCAGTTCCACGTCCTGCATGAAGCCCAGCACGCGCTCCTTGATGCTGCCGAAGTAGTGGTCCTCCAGCTCCTGGCCCTTGGGGGGCCGGGCGCCCTGCAGGGTGCGGTTGGCGAAGATGAGGTCGGGCCGCTTCCGGGCCAGGTCCAGGTCCACGAGGAAGTACTCCTGTTCGGGCCCGCACTGGGGAACGACCTGGGTGGCCCGGCTCTCGAAGTGGCCCAGGGCGTGCAACGCGGCCTCGCTCACGGCCTCCATGGAGCGCAGCAGGGGCAGCTTGTTGTCCAGGGCCTCGCCGTGGTACCCCACGAAGGCGGTGGGGATGCAGAGGGTGGTGCCCAGGGGGCTCTCGATGAGGAAGGCGGGGCTGGTGGCGTCCCACACCGTGTAGCCCCGGGCCTCGAAGGTGGCCCGCAGGCCCCCGGAGGGGAAGGAGCTGGCGTCGGGCTCGCCCTGGATGAGCTGGCTGCCGCTGAACTTCTCGATGACCACCCCCGCCTCGTCCCAGGCGATGAAGGCGTCGTGCTTCTCGGCGGTGGCGCCGGTCATGGGCAGGAACCAGTGGGTGAAGTGGGTGGCGCCGTGCTCCACGGCCCACTCCTTCATGGCCTGCGCCACGCCGTGGGCCGTTTCCGGGGACAGGGGCTCCCCGCGCTTGAGGCTGTGACGGAAGGCCTTGAAGACCTCCCGGGGAAGCCGCTCGCGCATGGTGCGCTCGTTGAAGGTGTTGCAGCCGAAGAACCGGCTCACCTTCATTTCGTCGAGGCTGTGGATGTCGGAACCTTTGATGGGCTGGCCGTTGGACATGATCCCTCCTCGAATCGAAAATGGCGTTCCGCCGGGGGCGTTTTCGCGGGTGTGACTCTCGTCACAGCATAGGGAGTCCCCCCCCTGCCCTCAAGCGGTACGTGCAAATCCAACTATCTAATATGATTAGTGGTTGTAAAAAATTTTTTACCCCAGTGCGGTAGAATCACCCCATGAGCGCGCCGGCCCCCTACGTCCCCGACCTGGAAACCATCGACCCTTCCCTGGACCTCACGGCGGAGATCGCCCGGCTCCGGAAGGAGCGCAACGCCGTCCTGCTGGCCCACTACTACCAGGAGCCCGAGATCCAGGACCTGGCCGATTTCGTGGGCGACAGCCTCCAGCTGGCCCAGGCCGCGGCCCGCACCGAGGCTTCGGTCATCGCCTTCTGCGGCGTGCACTTCATGGCCGAGACCGCCAAGATCCTCAACCCCGGCAAGCGCGTGGTCATCCCCGACCTGGACGCCGGATGCAGCCTCGCGGACCGGTGCCCCGCCGACGCCTTCGGGGCGTGGCTGAAGGACTACCCCGACCACGTGGTGGTGAGCTACATCAACTGCTCGGCCGGCGTGAAGGCCCTCTCCGACATCATCTGCACCAGTTCCAACGCCGTGCGGGTGGTGGAGAGCATCCCCCGGGACCGCAAGATCGTCTTCGCCCCGGACCGCCACCTGGGGCGGTGGGTCATGCGCCAGACGGGGCGGGACATGGTCCTGTGGCCCGGCTTCTGCATCGTCCACGAGCAGTTCACCGCCACCCGCCTGGCCCAGCTCAAGGCCCGCCACCCCGCGGCCAAGGTCATCGTCCACCCCGAGTGCGACGCCACCGTGAGCCGCATGGCCGACTTCGTGGGCTCCACCGCCGCCCTCCTGAAGTTCGTGGAGAAGGACCCCGGAACGCAGTTCATCGTGGGCACCGAGGCGGGCATCCTCCACCAGATGAAGCGGCTCCGGCCCGCGGCGGAGCTGATCCCCATCCCCGCCGACAGCGGCTGCAACTGCGCCCTGTGCCCGTACATGAAGCTCAACAGCCTCGAGAAGCTCTACCTCTGCCTGCGGGACCTCAAGCCCGAGATCGTCCTGGAGGAGGACCTGCGCAAGCGCGCCCTTGGGCCCGTGGAGCGGATGCTCGCCCTCGGTTAGGGCGCTACTGGAGGGTGGGGTGCACCAGCGTCTCCGCCAGGCGGAGCGTGAGGAGCTCCAGGGGGGAAGCGACGCGCACCACGCCGCCGGGCTGGGCCGGGAGCGCCCGGAAACGGGGCGGGGGCGCCAGGACCACTTCCCCGGGACGCGGGTCCCGGGGTTCCAGGTCGCGCCAGGTGTCCATGGGCACCCGGCGGCGCCGGCCCCCGAGGCCCACCTCCAGGGCGCCGGTCCAGTCCAGGTCCAGTTCCAGCCAGGCCCCCAGCACCACGCCCGGGGCGTTGTCCAGGGCCAGGCAGCATCCGGCTACGGCGCCGCCGGAAAGGCCCACCCAGGCCAGGGTGGGCGCGGGCGGTTGGCCCAGGGTGCCCCCGGGGCCCTGCACGGCCAGGTGGTCCAGGAAGGTGCCGTCCCACCGCCGCACCGCCGTGGGCCTGGGGAGGCAGGGCAGCAGCTCCACCTGGGCCGCCCGGGGCGCCAGGGCCTCCGGCAGCCCCTGGCGGCCCTGCCACTTCTCCGCGTAGGCCACCACCTGCCGGGCCCGGTTCAGGGCCCGGACGCCGCCCTCCAGCAGCTGGCGCAGGCTGGAGGGCACCAGCTCGGCGGCAAGGGCCTCGGCCCGGCCTTCGCCCAGCTTGGCCAGGCGCAGGCGCTCCAGCCGGTTGAGGTCCACCACCCGGGTGGGGTCGCTGGGCAGCTGGGCCACCAGGGTCCGGCGTTCGGTGGGGCCCTCGGCCCAGCTGGCGGTTCCCAGCCTCATGCCTGTTCCTGAGAACGGAGCCAGGCCTGGGTTTCGGGCCGCAGCGCCCTGGGGCGCCCCGTGGCGAAATCCATCATGACCTGCACGGTCTGCCCCTCGGCGAGCACCACTTCGTCCTTTCCCCGCACCACTTTGTAGGCCAGGGAGAAGCTGGTGGTGCCCTGGTGGGTGCAGCGCAGGTCCACCCGCACGGTGTCCCCCAGCAGGATGGGCTTGCGGTAGTCCAGCTCCACCCTCGCCACGACGAAGCCCTCCTCCGTGAAGGGGCGGCCCGCCAGGAGCCGCGCCCACCAGGCCACGCGGGCGCACTCCAGGTAGGTCACGAAGGTGGCGTGGTTCACGTGGCCGAGGGCGTCCAGGTCCGCGAAACGCACGTCAATGGACTGGGAAAAGGGCATGGCGACTCCTTCTGACAATGTATCATCCTGGGTCATGGACAGTCGCCGCCCCGAACCCTGGAACCCCGACCGGAAGTGGGCCGACCCCTTCATCGCGACCCTGGCGCTGCTGGTCGCGCTGGCGGTGAGCCTCAACGCCGGCGCGCGCCGCGCCAAGCCCCCGCGGCCCCCGGCGCAGGTGGAGCTCCAGGGCCGGATCGCCGACGTGACCCTGGCGGCCCCGAAGGTCCTGGGGGCGCTGGCCGGCACCGCGCTGGGGTCGGGCGAGGCCCTGGCCAGCCTGGAGAAGAAGACGCGCCCCGGATGGGACCGCGCGATCCTCGCCGTCCACGCCGCGGAACGGGGCGACCTCGCCCAGGGTTCGCGCCTGGCGGGGACGGTCCCGGACGGGACCTTCCGCGCCGTCTGGTCCTGGGCCTACCAGGACACGGGCCGCGCCCCCCTGGGCGGGGAGCTGGCCGGGGTCCGCGTCGCGCTGGGCGAGGGCTACGCCGCGGGCATGCTCGAAGCACGCTGCGCCGGCCGGTCCGGCCTGGACCCCAAGCCCGCCGAGGAACGGGCCAAGGCCTGGGTGCTGCCGCGGCTCGCGGCCCTTGCGGCCGCGGGGATCGGCGCGGCGGTGCTGGTTTTGGGCGGCCTGGCCATGGCCATCTTCCTCGCCGCGGTCCCGGCCCGCCCCCGCGTCCCGCCCCGGTTCGCCATGTCCGGAAGGGCCCTGCTCATCGTGCTCCTGGGCTGGTTCCTCACGCACCTGGGGGCGGGATTCGTCACCGGCACGGTGCTGGTGCTCCTTCCCTTCCTGCGCCCCGCGGCCCTGCCCCTGACCTATGGGCTCCACGCCCTGCTGGGCACGGCCTACGTCTGCTGGGCCGAGGGGATCGGTCTCCGCGAGCTGGCCGCGCGGGTGGCCCCGGGCCCCGCGGGTCGCGCCCTGGCGTCGGGGCTGGGCTTTTTCGCCCTGGCGTTCACCGCCGTGATCGCGGTGTCCCTGGCCCTGGGCCCCTTCCTGCATCCCACCGAGCCCCCCCAGAAGGACCTGATGGAGCTGCTGTCCCGCATGCGCGGGCCCCTGTCGGTGGGTCTCCTCTTCCTCACCGTGGCCGTGGTGGCGCCGGTCTTCGAGGAGCTGCTGTTCCGCGGCCTGCTCCTGCCGTGGCTGGGCCAGCGGCTGGAGGCGCGCCTCGGAAAACGCGCCGGCTGGCTCCTGGCCGTGGCCACCAGCGGCCTGCTCTTCGGCGCCATGCACCTGCAGCCCCTGGGTCTGCCCACCCTGGGCACCCTCGGCGTCGTCCTGGGCTTCGCCTTCCTGCGCACCGGCAACCTGCTCACCTGCATCCTGGTGCACGGGGTGTGGAACGGTGGGATCTTCCTCTTCATGCGGTTCTTCGCCTGAAGGCCAGGAATGTTGCTTAGGGCCATTTTTGGCCTAAGCTGGGGGCAGGAGGCCCGCCATGTCCCGGGGTCCGAATACCGTCCTGGCCGACCCGGGCGCGCTCGCCTTCCGTACCTTCCTGGCGGTGGCGGACCGCTGGGGCCTGCCCGTGAAGGAGCGACTGGCCCTCCTGGGCATCGCCCGGAGCACCTACACCGTCTGGCTCAAGCGCCTGGAGGGCGGCGACCTGCGTGACGTGGACGGGGACAAGGTGGACCGCATGGCCTACGTCCTGGGCATCTATGAACTGGCGGGCAGCATCTTCCCCGACGGCGTGGCCTGGGTCACGCGGGCCAACCGAGCGCCGGCCTTCGGGGGAAGACGGCCCCTGGACCGCATGCTCGACGGACGCATGGAAGACCTCATCGAGACCCTGGGCTACCTCAAGACCGCGTCCCTGGGCCTGCTGTGAACCGGGTCCACTTCCTCAGCCATCCCTGGCACCAGTTGAAGCTCCTTTCCGTTTCGCCCCTGGCCCAGCTGGTCCATGCCGGGGACCGGCCGGAACTGGCGGCCCTGCTGGCCCGGGCGGGGGTTTTCCAGTCCTGGCCCACCGGCGTTCGGGCTTCCGACCGCCATCCCCAGCTGCGCGCCTACCTGCGCATGCCCGGCCGCGGCCCCGTCAGCCGTTTCAGCGACGGCACCTTCCGGGCCGTGTACGCCGGCGGCAGCCCCGAAACCTGCGTTGCGGAGGTGGCCCACCACCTCGGCCAGGCCCTGCGGGACAGCGGCGAGCCCGCCGGCGCCGCGCGCATCTTCGAGGCCCTGGCCCTGCGGGTGGGCGGCGCCTTCCCGGACGTGCGCAAGGGCCGGGGGGAATTGCACCGCAGGGACGACTACGGGCCTTCCCAGGCCTTCGGCGCCACGTGCCAGGCGGAAGGGGAACCGGGAATCCTGTTCAGGTCGGTGCGGCTGAAGGGCGGCGAGTGCCTGGCCATCTTCCGCGGAGAAAACGTCACCGCGTGCGGCCTCCGGGAGGTCGTCGCGCTGCGTTGGGACGGAAATCGGCTGCGTTGACGAAATACGGGGCGGCTACCGGGCGTACTCCACGGCCCGGGTCTCGCGCATGACGGTGACCTTGATCTGCCCGGGGTACTGCATCTCCCCTTCGATGCGCTTGGTGACGTCCTTGGCCAGCCAGAAGGCCTGGTCGTCGTTCACCTGGCCGGCGTCCACCATGATGCGGATCTCCCGGCCGGCCTGCATGGCGAAGCTCTTCTGGACGCCCTTGTAGCTGTTGGCGATGGCCTCCAGGGCCTCCAGGCGCTTCACGTAGGTCTCCAGCATTTCCCGGCGGGCGCCGGGGCGGGCAGCGCTCAGGGCGTCGGCGGCGGTGATGAGCATGGCCTCCACGGTCTTGGGTTCGAAGTCCCCGTGGTGGCAGCTCATGGCGTGGATGACCGGGTCCTTCTCGCCGAAGCGCTTCAGCAGCTCCATGCCGATCTCGATGTGGGTGCCCTCCACTTCCCGGTCGATGGCCTTGCCGATGTCATGGAAGAGGCCGGCACGGCGGGCGAGCCTCTGGTCGGCACCCAGCTCGGCCGCCATGTACTCGGCGATGCGGGCCACTTCCTTGGTGTGCTCCAGGACGTTCTGCCCGTAGCTGGTGCGGTAGTTCAGGCGGCCGATGAGCTTGTGGAGCTTGGGGTGCACGTCGGGGAAGCCCAGCGAGATGGCCGCGGCCTCGCCCAGCTCCTTGAGGTGCTGGTCCATGTCGATCTTGGTCTTCTCCACCACCTCCTCGATGCGGGCGGGGTGGATGCGGCCGTCGGCCAGGAGCTTGAGGATGGCCTGGCGGGCCACTTCCCGGCGGATGGGGTCGAAGCTGCTCACGACGATGGTCTCGGGGGTGTCGTCCACGATCAGGTCGCAGCCCGTGGCCTTCTCCAGGGCCCGGATGTTGCGGCCCTCCCGGCCGATGATGCGGCCCTTGAGGTCGTCGCTGGGCAGCTGCACCGAACTCACGGCGGCCTCGCTCACCACGTCCGAGGCCAGGCGCTGGATGGCCGAGACGATGGTCCAGCGGGCCTTCTTCTGGGCCTCCTCGGCCGCCTCGTCCTCGATGCGGCGCACCAGCTTGGAGGCGTCCATGCGGGCGGTGTACTCCAGCTGGTTGACCAGCTCGAGCTTGGCGTCCTCCCGGGAGAGGCCGGCGATGTCCTCGAGCTTGCGGGCCTGCTCTTCGGCCAGGCGTTTGGCTTCGGCCTGGAGGGCGGCCAGCTTCTCCTGCTCCTCCTTGACCCGCTCGGTCTTGGCCTCCACGTCCTTCTGCTTCTGGTCCACCTGGGTGAGCTTCTTGTCCAGGCTGTCCTCCTTGCTCTGGAGGCGCTGCTCCTGCTTTTCCAGGGTCTGCATCCGTTCGTTGGCGAGCCGTTCGGCCTCCTGGCGGGCCTGCAGGGCCTGCTCCTTGGCCTTGAGCTCGGCCTCCTTGCGCAGGGCGTCCGCCTCGCGCTGGCCCCGGTTGATGACCTTCCCGGCCTCCTTCTCCGCCTCCGCCAGCAGGCGGTCGCGCTCGGCCTTCAGCTCCGCCTCGGCCTTGGCCGTGGCCTTGGACACGTCCACCACGGCGGCCTGGGCCTTCCTCATCTGGAAGAAGAAGCCCACGGCGGCCGCCACCGCCAGGGCCAGAAAAACATAATCCAATGGGTTCATGGGACAACTCCTAGGTGGGGGTGGAGGTGTCGGCTTCAGAACCCATGGACGATTGAGGATCCCCGCTCGGTCGTGGAGGCTTGCCGTGTTCCCTAGCAAGTAGGGGGGCTACCAGAATCCCAGTTTAAGGCGCGCCGTCGCGCGGAACGCACAAGGCTGGGGGGAAGGTCTCCCGTGGCGTAATACGGAACAAGCGCTTGGCCGTCTCACGGGCCTCGCAGGGATCAGATTCCAGCTTCCTCTTCCGTCCCCTGGAATAGGGGGCCGACCGAGGGATTCTCTTCGTCCGGAACATCGTCGAGTAGCTTGGAGAGGGTCAGTTCCAGGTCCTGTGTCTGCCGACTTTTGTCCTGTTCCAGTCGCGCCACGCGGTGCGCCAGGTTCAGGGCCCCCATCAGCAGCCATGTGGATGTGTCCAGCGCTGATGGTGGAACACCCCATCTTAGCTCATAGGCGCGTTCCATGTCGCGGAAGGTGTCCTCAAGAACGGAGGTCGCCCGCGGCAGGTCCTCCGGACCCGCCGTGGAGTGGATCCGCAGGCTCCGGCCCAGGATCTCCAGTTGGACCTCCTTGCCTGGGGTCATTCGATGCCCTCTACCATCTTAAGAATTGATTCCACTTGCTTCCGAACGCCCTCCCGTTCCTTCTGCCAGCCCGCCTGGTCAGCCTGGAGGTCCTCCAGGCGCCGGCGCAGGGAGCGCAGCTCCTCGTCGTGGGTGCCCATGTCCGCCTTGAGGGCGGCCAGTTCATCCCGGTACTGGTTGCGCTGCTGCACCAGTCCCTGAAGCTTCGTCTCGAGCTGTTTCAGAACGTCCATGGGGGCCTCTTCTGGATTCATTCTAGCCCCGAAGTCGGGCTCCGAGGCCCTGGGCGGCGGCCAGGGCCGAAAGAACCCAGGTTTCCACCTCCTCCCCGGTGAGGGTCCGGTCCATGGCCTGGAAGCGCAGGCGCATCAGCCAGGCCTGCTGGCCCTGGGGGAGGCTCTTGTGGCGGAAGACGTCCACGCAGCGCAGGTCCTGCAGGGGCGTCCCGGCCAGCGCGGCCTCCATGGCCGCCTTCAGGCCGGCGTAGGGCTGGTCCAGGCCCACCAGGAGGGACAGGTCCCGCTCCACGGTGGGGAAGCGGCTGAACGGGGCGAACCGCGGGATGACCCGCTCCCCTTCATCCGGGATGGCGTCCAGGGGCACCTCGAAATGCCAGCCCAGGACCGCGCCGCCCCCGGCTTCGGTGAGCTCCCACCGGCCGAAGGCGTCCGTCGCGGACGGGGGCACGCCCAGGGCCCGCAGGATGCCCTGGAGGTGGCTGCGGCCCTCGGGGCCCGAAAGCTTCCGGGGCGGCGTGAGGGGATCCTCCCCGCCCATCTCCCCGGCCCACGCGAGACCCAGGGTCCAGGTCTCCCGGAGGCCCTGGCCGGGCCGGGCCTCGAACACCGGGGCGATCTCGAAGAACCGCACGTCCCGGGCGCCCTTCTCCAGGTTCAGCCGGACCACCTTGTCCAGGTCCCGCAGGAGGGTGCCTCGCATGAGGGAGTAATCCTCACCCAGGGGGTTGGCCAGGGTGCGCCGGGCGGGTTCGTCGCCCGGGGCCTCCTCCTGGGGGTCCCCGAAACCCAGGGTAACGGTCTGGAAGAAGCCCAGGTTGGCCAGCCGGGACGCCAGCTTGCGCCGCTTGAGGTAGCCGGGGGCCAGGGGTTCGGGGCTGCTTTCCAGGGGCGGCAGCACCGAGGGGATGCCGTCATAGCCCAGGAGGCGCAGGACCTCCTCGGCCAGATCCTCGGGAACGGCCAGGTCGTGGCGCCAGGAGGGAGGGGCGACCTGGACGCCGCCGGAAATGGGCTCCAGCGAGCAGCCCAGGGCCCGCAGCAGGTCCGAGGCCCGGGCCGGGTCCACGGGGTGGCCGGCGACCCGGTCCACCATGGCCCAGGGGAGCGTCACGGGGGTCCTGGGGGCGGGCAGGGTTCCCACGCTCCAGGCGGAGCGCAGCGTCGCGCCGGCCCAGTCCCGGAGACGCCCGGCGAGGAGGTCGCGGGCCGGCACCGCCATGGCGGGGTCCGCCCCGCGGCCGAAGCGGTGGGAGGCGTCCGTGTGCAGGCCGTGGCGGTGGGCCATGGCGCGCACGGTGCGGGGGTCGAACCAGGCGCTCTCCAGCAGGACGCGCCGGGTGGCGGCGGTGACCTTGGTGCCGTCGCCGCCCATGACGCCCGCCAGGGCCACGGGACCCGCCGCGTCGGCGATGAGGAGGTCCTTGGGGGTGAGCTTGCGCTCCAGGCCGTCCAGGGTCACGAGGGTTTCCCCTTCCCGGGCCCAGCGCACCGCCAGGAACCCCTGGATGCGGTCCGCGTCGAAGGCGTGGGTGGGGTGGCCGTACCGGTGCAGCAGTTCGTTGGAGGCGTCCACCGCGGGCAAGTCCTTGGCGCCCGCGCCCAGGGCGCCCAGGAAGGCCTTCACCGCCCCGGGGGTGCCTGCGCCGCGGCCCAGCTCCAGCACGGCCGTGGCATAGAAGGGGCCGGCGTCCCCGGCCTCCAGGCGGACCGGGACCAGCGGCTCGCCCTGGGCGGCCGCGTCGGCGGGAAGCGCCGTGAGGGCCGAACCCAGCTTGGCGGCCAGATCCCGGGCGATGCCCCGGTGGGACTGGGCGTCGCCGCGGTTGGCGGTGATGTCCACGTCGAGGACGGTGGTGCCACCTGAGGCCTCCACGCCGTCCACGGGGAAACCCAGGCCCGCCAGGAGTTCGCACAGGTCGGGCGTGGACATGCCGGCGAGGGCCGGAAGCTCCTGGTGAAGTGCGCCGCGTTCGATGAGCATCAGTCCAGCCCTCCCATGGTCTTGAGGAATCTCTGGTCGTTTTCGAAGAAGAGCCGGAGATCCGGGGTCTGGCTCACCATCATGGCGGTGCGCTCCACGCCCATGCCGAAGGCGAAGCCGCTCCACACCGCCGGGTCGATGCCGGCGTAGGCCAGCACGTTGGGGTGGATCAGGCCTGAACCCAGGAGCTCCACCCAGCCCGAGCCCTTGCAGACCCGGCAGCCGCTCCCCCCGCACAGGGGGCAGCGCACGTCCATTTCCGCGCCGGGTTCCACGAACGGGAAGTAGCTGGGCCGGAACCTCACCTCGGCCCCGGGGCCGAACAGCGCCTTCATGGCGTAGGCCAGGGTCCCCTTCAGGTGGTGCATGCCGATGCCCTTGCCGATGAGCATGCCCTCCACCTGGTGGAACATGGGGCTGTGGGTGGGATCGATCTCGTCCTTGCGGTAGACCCGGCCCGGGGCCAGGAACCGGATGCCGCCGTTGCGCTCCAGTTCCGAAAGGCCGTCGGGGCCCTTGGCGGCGATGCGCTTGAGGACCCGCACCTGCACGGGGCTGGTGTGGGTGCGCAGCAGGAGGCCGTCGGCGTCCCGGAAGTAGAAGGTGTCCGCGCTGCCCCGGGCCGGGTGGTCCTCGGGGATGTTCAGGCCGTCGAAGTTGTGTTCCTCGGTTTCCGCCTCGGGCCCTTCCTCCACGTGGTAGCCCAGGGGGCGGAACACGTCCACCAGCCGGTCCATGAGCCGGTTCAGGGGGTGCAGGGCCCCCGGGGCCGGCATGGGCGGCGGCAGGGCCGGATCCCAGGCGTTGGCCAGGGCGGCGGTGGCCTTGCGGGCCTCCTCCAGCTGGGCCTGCCGGGCCCGGAGGCCCTCCTCCCACGCCGACTTGAGGGCGTTGGAGGCCGCGCCCAACTCCCGCTTCTGGTCCTTGGGCGCGGCCTTGAGCAGCTCCATGAGCCGCGCGGCGTGGCTTCCTTCCCGGCCCACGTAGGCGCCTTTCAGGCGCAGCAGCGCGTCCAGGTCGGCGCAGGCGGCCAGGGCCTCCGGGAAGGACCGGTTGGCCTCTTCGATGTCGGGGGGGAGGAGGGATGTTTCCATGGTGCCTATCCTCATAAACAGAGGAAGGCCGCATGAGCGGCCTTCCGGTCTGTTGCGATGGTGGAGATTGCTTCGCTCAGCCCTTGGCCACGGCCACGAGCTTGGTAAAGGCCTCCGGATTGCGCACGGCGAGGTCGGCGAGGATCTTGCGGTCCAGATCGATGCTGGCCTTCTTCAGCCCGCCCATGAAGCGGGAGTAGGAGATGCCGTTCTGCTCGGCGGCGGCGCCGATGCGGACGATCCAGAGGCGGCGGAAATCGCGCTTGCGCACCTTGCGGTCGCGGTAGGAGTAGAGCAGGGCCTTCTCGACGGCTTCCTTCGCGCTCCGGTAGAGGCGGGACTTGGCGCCGTAGAAGCCCTTGGCGAACTTCAGCATCCGCTTGCGGCGCTGGACACGCTTGAAGCCACGTTTGACTCGAGTCATCGGTTCTTCCTTTCCTTGTGGCAATCCCTGGGGATTTTGAAGGCCACTGCGGGGGCGGCATCAGCCGCCGGGGGTCGTTGGTTTCCTGAGCAGAACCGCCGGTCAGGCGTAGGGCAGCATGGCGCGGACGCGTCCGAGATCGGACTTGTCCACCATTCCGCCCATGTCCAGCTGGCGCTTGCGCTTGCTGGACTTGCTGGTCAGGATGTGGCGCTGGTGGGAACAGCCGCGCTTGAAGAGACCGCTGCCGGTCTTCTTGAAGCGCTTCTGGGCGCCCTTGTGGGTCTTGAGCTTGGGCATGACATACCTCTAGCGGGTGATTGGATCAGAGTGATCCGGCTACCTTCGCCCCCGCTTCCTCGGAACCGGGTTCCTCGGCCTTGGGGACTGGGGGTTTGGTGGGCTTAACCTTCTTAACCAGCTGCTCGACCGGCCTGGGGATGATGATGGCGTGCATGTCGCGGCCATCGATACCGGCGGGCTTTTCCACGATGCAACGTTCGCCGATGCGGGTCAGCACCTCTTCGATGATCCGGTAGCCGATGTCCCGGTGGACCACTTCGCGGCCCCGGAACATGACGACGACCTTCACCTTGTCCCCCTCTTCGAGGAACCGGAGGATGTGCTTGACCTTGAAATCGAAGTCGTGGTCGTCGGTGCGGGGGCGGAACTTCACCTCCTTGACCACGATGTTCTTCTGCTTGGCCCGGGCGGCATGTTCACGCTTGGCTTCCATGAACTTGTACTTGCCATAGTCCATGATCCTGCAGACCGGGGGGTTGGCGGTGGGGGACACCTCAACCACATCAAGGCCTTTGGCCTCAGCGACCCGGACGGCCTCATGCGGGGTCATTACACCCAGCTGGGTTCCATCCTCGTCGATGACTCTGACCTCCGCAGCGCGGATGCCATCGTTGATTCTCGTCTCGTTAGCTCGGATACGTTCCTCCCCATCAATGCAAGGAAAGTGATGTTATCAGTCTTTTCCTAAAAAATAAAGCAAAGATCACCGTGCCCTCGTCCGGATCTCCTGGACCAGGCCCTCGAAGAACCCATCCACAGGCTGGGCTCCCAGGTCGCCCCGGTGTCGGTGCCGCACGGAGACCGTGCCGGCGGCGGCTTCCCGGTCACCCAGCACGAGCATGTAGGGAACCTTGCTCAGCTGGGCGTCGCGGATCTTGGCGTTGACCTTCTCGTTGCGCAGGTCCAGGTCCACCCGGACGCCCAGATCCAGGGCCTTGTCCCGGATGCTGCGGGCGAAGTCGTGGGCCCGGTCCGTGATGGGCAGGATCGCCACCTGGACGGGGGCCAGCCAGGTGGGGAAGGCCCCGGCGCAGTGCTCGATGAGAATGCCCATGAAGCGCTCGAGGCTGCCCAGGATGGCCCGGTGCAGCATGACGGGCTGGCCCTCGGTGCCGTCGGCCTTCACGTAGATGAGGCCGAAGCGGCTGGGCATGGAATAGTCCACCTGGAGCGTGCCCAGCTGCCAGGGCCGCTTCAGGGCGTCGAGCACCTGGAAGTCGATCTTGGGCCCGTAGAAGGCGCCGTCCCCGGCGTTGATGTTGTAGGGCATGCCCGCCTCGTCCAGGGCCGAGGCCAGGGCCCCCTCGGCGTGGTCCCAGATCTCGTCGCTGCCCAGGCGGCTCTCTGGCCGGGTGGACAGGTTCACGCGCAGCTCGTCGAAGCCGAAGGTGTGGTAGACGTTGCGGATGAAATCCAGGAAGGAGGCCATCTCCTCCTTCATCTGTTCGGGCATGCAGTAGATGTGGGCGTCATCCTGGCAGAACGTCCGCACCCGGGTCAGGCCGTGGGTGACGCCGGACCGCTCGTACCGGTGCAGACGGCCGAAGTCCGCGTAGCGGATGGGCAGGTCCCGGTAGCTGTGGCGGCCGTTTCCATAGATGAGGCAGTGGCTGGGGCAGTTCATGGGCTTGAGGGCGTACTCCCGCTCGTCCACGGTGGTGAAGTACATGTTGTCCACGTAGTGGTCGTAGTGGCCGCTGGTCTTCCACAGGGCCACGTCCAGGGCCTGGGGGGTGATGACCTCCGAGTAGCCCTGCCGGGCGTACAGGGAGCGCATGTAGTTCACCAGTTCGTTGTAGACGATGGTGCCCTTGGGGTGGAAGAAGGGCGACGCGGGGGCTTCGGGATGGAAGGAGAACAGCCCCAGCTCCCGGCCCAGCTTGCGGTGGTCCCGGGTGCGGGCCTCCTCCAGCAGGCGCAGGTGCTCCTCCAGCTCCTTGGCGGTGTGGAAGGCGGTGCCGTAGATGCGGCAGAGCTGGACGTTCTTCTCGTCCCCCTTCCAATAGGCGGCGGCGGTGGTGAGGAGCTTGAAGGCCTTGATCTTGCCCGTGTCGGGCACGTGGGGGCCCCGGCAGAGGTCGTAGAAGTCCCCCTGGCGGTACCCCGAAATCCGCTCGTCGGCGGGAATGTCGGAGACCAGTTCGACCTTGAGCCCCTCGTCCAGGCCCCGGAAGAGGGCCACGGCCTCGTCCCGGCCCAGCTCCTCCCGCTGAACCGGGACAGCCTCCTGGCTCAGGCGCCGCATCTCCGCCTCGATGGCCACCAGGTCCTCGGGCGTAAAGAAGGGATCAACCATGAAATCATAATAAAAGCCGTCCTCGATGACCGGGCCGATGCCGACCTTGGCCTTGGGGAAAAGCCGCTTGACCGCCTGGGCGAGGAGGTGGGCCGCGGAGTGGCGGATCACGTCCAGGGATTCGGGATCCTTGTTGGTGACCACGGCGACCTTGGAGCCCTCCCTCAGGGGGGCCTTGAGGTCGGTGAGCTTGCCGTCCACCCGCAGGGCGATGGCCGCGTCCAGCAGGCGGGGACTGATGCCCAGGGCCAGGTCCGCGCCGGTCGCCCCATCCGGCAACTCACGGATGGAATCATCGGGAAGACGGACTGAAACTGCCATGGCGATCCTCGCGTCAAACTTCAAGCTTACTCCAAACCCGCCCACCGCGCCCGGTCCATGTGGGCCGGGCCCCCAGGCCACCGCCAACTGCGGGCTTCGCCGACCCTTTTCAAGCGTTGGGGAACCATTTCATTCGAAGGGGAACTATTAATCAATCCTAAGGAGGGACCGTGCCCAGCCTTCTCCGATCCGCCATCGCCATCGCCGCGCTCGTGGGCCCCGCCCTGGCCAACCCGCCCACCGAAGGGCAGGTGCAGGACCATTGCCGGAAGGTGCTCGCGTACCTGGACGCCTGGCGTGCCCACGGGAATCCCCTCGGCGACGTGATCCTGGTTCTGGGGGCCCGCACCCAGGAGGCTGCGCGGTTCCACAGTCCCTCCGTATCCCCCGCCGAGGACGCCCGTTGGATCTTCCTCAGCGTCGAACCCCACGCTCCCTCGGAGGAGGCCCATATCCAATTGGATTTCAATAACCTCGACCACCTGGGCATTCTGGCAAATACCCTTGCGGGCAGGATGGATGCCGTCATCCTCGACCGGTCCACGGTCAAATTCACCAGATGGACCACCGGCCACTACCTTTACATTAAGAAGTTAATGAGCCCTAGGGGGACCCTCTACCTGCCGCTGGAAAGCTGGGGCGGCTTCGCCTTCGGTTGCGATCCCATCAAGGGTCAGACCAAGGAGGATTTCACGCCGGCTTCCGGGGACCCGGGCCCCGATGCGGCCAGGTTCGCCGCGATCATCCAGCGCGCCATGGACCGGGTGGAATCCAACGAGTCCAAGGCCGGGAGTTTGACCCCCTGGCTTCCAGGCATGCTCCAGGTCCCCATGAACTGGGTGACCCTGGACAAGCAGACCCAGGCGAACGCCATTTCCGCCTGGAAGACAACCTACCTGGTGCCCAATCTCCAGACCCGCCTCCTGACCCAGGCCCGCTTCGGCTCCGTGGCCCGGGTGCGTTTCACCCCCAGGTTCCTCCGGGAAGACAAGGACTCCGCCGACGGAATCGAGTACCTCGCCTGCAAGCCCTGATGGCTTTCCTGGAAACGAAAAAGCCCCCGCGTGA
>MTLE01001771.1_pt1 | contig 21143 bp, 23 predicted proteins | sample 1982461 | NCBI WGS metagenome assembly MTLE01 (sample SAMN05712605, study PRJNA340218) | biofilm metagenome | isolation source: sample SPL anode biofilm adapted to -200 mV | place: USA | collected 2012-02-03
TCGGCTTCCTTTTGACCTGCTTTATTGTTCCTTCAGGCCTTCCGCTTCTTGGTATGCTGTTCTTCGGAAACTTGTTAAAGGAGAGTGGTGTTACAAGACGTCTTGCTGAAACAGCAAGAGGACCGCTTATTGATGTTATCACCATCTTGATTGGTCTCACTGTAGGAGCTTCAACACAAGCTGATAAATTCCTGCAGCTGACATCTGTGTATATCTTCATTTTAGGAGCGCTCTCTTTTGTAATAGCTACTGCAGCAGGAGTTTTATTTGTAAAATTCTTTAATCTATTCCTAAACGAGGGAAATAAGATCAATCCATTGATTGGTAATGCCGGTGTCTCTGCTGTTCCTGACTCAGCAAGAGTCTCGCAGGTTGTTGGTCAACAATATGACAATACCAACCACTTGCTTATGCACGCAATGGGACCAAACGTTGCCGGAGTTATTGGTAGTGCAGTAGCTGCCGGTATTCTTCTCGGATTCCTAAGTTAGTTTTCGAAAAGAAAGCAGATATTTCACTAAATCATCCGAAAGGGTAATTCGAAATTAAAATCAGTTTCGAATTACCCTTTCTACTTTCATCGCGAAACATTTTGCTTATAAATTCACAATATTTTACTTAATTCCTGCTGCTGCTATCATTTTTTTTATAACTTTGATGAAGAATAAAATTATGTGGTATTATGCAGAACAAATTGCAAGAGCTTACTGAGAAATTGTACTCCGAAGGTCTCTCTAAAGGAAGAGAAGAAGCTGAACGAATCAAGGCTGATGCCCAAAAAGAGGCAGAGCAGATTATTTTAAAAGCAAGAGAGGAATCAGAACAGATTATATCAAGAGCCCACAAAGAGGCAGAAGATATCAAAGAACGTATTCTCAATGAAGTCAAGATGTCTTCAAGGCAAAGTTACACCACCCTCAGGCATGAGATAGAATCCCTCATCTCTTCCAATGCATTAAAGAGCCCTTTATCTGAAGCGATGAATGACAATGCCATGGTAAAAGATATTATCAAGACCATTATCGCTGCATTTTCCCCTCAATCTGACAAAGCTGCAGAGCTGTCGATCATTCTACCTGAAAAATCCAAGGGAGAACTTGACCAGTTCATCACAAACAATATTACCAAACAATTTAATCAAGGACTGGAGATAAAGTTCGACAAGAAAGTCTCTTCCGGCTTTAAAATTGGCCCAAAAGGTGAGGGATATCATATTAGTTTCACAGATAAAGATTTCGAAGAGCTGATAGGCTCTTATCTAAGACCTCGCATTCGTGAAATTTTATTCGAAAAATAGAGGCTATGAAGAACTACGAGTTTATCATAGCAGGCCTCCCCTGGTTAGAACCCGACTTCGATAATCCCGTTCAGGATTACGAATCTATTACAAATCAGGTAATATCCTATCTTGACGAAAAAGACAGAAGATATACTGACTGGCTCAGATATGGTCTTAAATCGGAGAACCTATCGCCTCATTTCTACAGAACCATTTCAAAAAGCAGCAATTGCTTCCTGAAAACATATTTTGCATTCGACCTTATGCTTAGAAACATACAGGCCGCATATCTGAGCAGGAAACAGAGTCTGGATCCCGATAGGTATCTTATCGGAGAGAGTGAGATTGTAGAAGCTCTCAAAAAAAGCAAGGCTCCGGATTTCGGAATTATATCCGAGGTGGAGTTTGCCTCAAGGTTACTTCAAATATTTGAAATCAAAGACCTTATTGAACGCGAAAAGGCTCTGGATCTTCTCAGGTGGGAAGAGGTGAACAAAATATGCACATACAGCTATTTCAGCATGGATGTCATACTCTCTTTCATCTTCAAGAGCAGCATAATTAAAAGATGGCATTCACTGGACAAAAAATCAGGAGAACGGCTTTTCAGGAAATATGTTGATCAGATGAGAGACTCTTATAAAATGATAAAAGAATAATTAATTATATATGAAAACCACAGGAAAAGTTACAGGGATTATTGCCAACCTGGTCACAATCGAGGTTGACGGTCCCGTTGCTCAGAATGAGATCTGCTATATTGATCTCTCAGGAACCAAGCTGATGGCCGAGGTTATTAAGGTAAACGGAAAAGAGGCCTATGTTCAGGTATATGAAAGTAACCGCGGACTCAAGACTGGAGATACTGCAGAGTTTGAAGGTCATATGCTTGAGGTTACTCTCGGTCCCGGTCTTCTTTCAAGCAACTACGACGGATTGCAGAACAACCTGGAGACAATGGAGGGAGTATTTCTGAAGAGAGGAGAGTATACATCCCCTCTGGATATGGAGAAGCTATGGCACTTCACTCCTACTGCTAAACCGGGAACAGAGGTTAGTGCGGCTGATTGGCTCGGAGAGGTAAAAGAGGGCTGGTTGCCTCACAAGATAATGGTTCCTTTTATATATAAAGAACAGTATATTGTAAAAAATGTGGCATCTGAGGGTGATTATAAAGTATCTGACACAATATCTGTGATTACTGACCCTGAGGGGAATGACCATGAAATAACAATGATGCAGAAATGGCCTGTAAAGGTTGCCATCACTGCATATCGCGACAAGCCTAGGCCTTACAGGATCATGGAGACTGGTGTCAGATGTATAGACACTTTCAATCCAATAGCAGAAGGTGGTACAGGTTTTATACCTGGCCCGTTCGGATGCGGCAAGACAGTGCTTCAACACGCTATTTCAAAACAGGCCGAAGCCGATGTAATTATTATGGCAGCCTGTGGTGAAAGGGCAAATGAGGTTGTAGAGATATTCACCGAATTCCCTGAACTGATTGATGTTCATACCGGTCGTCACCTTATGGAGAGGACAACCATCATCTGCAACACTTCAAATATGCCTGTCGCTGCCCGTGAGGCATCTGTCTATACAGCCATGACCATCGGAGAATACTACCGTTCAATGGGGTTGAGGGTTCTCCTGCTTGCCGACTCTACATCCAGATGGGCGCAGGCACTTCGTGAAATGAGTAACCGTATGGAGGAGCTTCCGGGAGCAGATGCTTTCCCGATGGACCTTCCTGCAATCATATCAAACTTTTACGCCAGAGCCGGTCTTGTTAATCTAAACAATGGGAAGACAGGATCAGTCACATTTATCGGAACAGTCTCCCCTGCCGGTGGTAACCTTAAGGAGCCGGTTACAGAATCCACTAAGAAATCTGCAAGATGTTTCTATGCCCTTTCACAGAACCGTGCGGACAAAAAGAGATATCCTGCAGTCGATCCTATAGACTCATATTCAAAGTATCTGGAATATCCTGAAATTGTTTCTGACCTTAGCACACGTGTCAATAAAGAGTGGGTAGAGAAGGTAATGAAAGGTAAAAACATAATTCTCAGAGGAAAGGAGGCTTATGAGCAAATCAACATTCTTGGAGATGACGGAGTTCCTATCGAATATCACAGGAAATTCTGGAAGTCGGAACTGATTGACTTCATTATATTGCAACAGGATGCCTTTGACAAGATTGACTCTGTCACATCACTTGAAAGACAGGAGTATATGTACTCTCTTTTAATAGATATTTGCGAAAAGGATTTTTCTTTTGATGATTTCGAAGAGTGCGGTACTTTTTACAAGGGTCTGATCAATATATTGCGTCAAATGAACTACTCTGAATTCAAGAGTGAGAATTTCAATAAATACCTGGAACAGTTAAACAAGGAGATAAACAATGGAAGGTAGAGCATTTCAAAAGATATACACTCAACTGGAGTCTATCACAAAAGCAACTATTTCCCTCAGGGCAAAAGGCGTTGCAAATGACGAGCTTGCAACTGTTGCCGGCCGTCTTGCACAAGTTGTCAAGATCAAGGGTGATCTCATAACATTACAGGTTTTCTCAGGAACTGAGGGTATTGCAACAAATGCAGAGGTTTCCTTTTTCGGAGACCCACCATCACTAAAAGTAAGTGAGGAGCTTTCAGGAAGGTTTTTCAATGCTTACGGCGAACCTATAGACAACGGCCCCTCTGTTGATGGAGAAAAGAGATATATCGGCGGCCCTTCAGTCAATCCGTTCAGAAGAAAACAGCCTTCTGAATTGATTCCTACCGGTATTGCCGGTATTGACCTTAACAACACACTGGTTTCAGGTCAGAAGATTCCGTTTTTCGCCGACCCTGACCAGCCATACAACCAAGTAATGGCTATGGTTGCTCTAAGAGCTGACGTTGATAAGATTATTCTGGGCGGAATGGGGATATCAAATGACGACTACCTATTCTTCAAACAGAGTTTCGAGAACGCAGGAGCCCTCAGCAAGATCATCAGCTTTGTAAATACAACAGAACAGCCTCCTGTGGAGAGGTTGCTGATTCCTGACATGGCTCTGGCAGCTGCTGAATATTTTGCTGTGGATAAGAATGAGAAAGTTCTTGTACTGTTGACAGATATGACACTTTATGCAGATGCGCTAAGTATAGTTAGTAACCGTATGGACCAGATTCCGTCAAAAGACTCCATGCCGGGCTCTCTCTACTCAGACCTTGCCAAAATATATGAAAAGGCAGTGCAACTGCCTGACGGAGGCTCAATAACAATCATTGCAGTAACAACCTTAAGTGGAGGCGACATTACTCATGCCATACCTGACAATACCGGATATATAACAGAGGGACAGCTCTTCCTGAGAACTGACTCTGATACCGGAAAGGTTATTGTCGATCCATTCAGGTCTCTTTCACGTCTGAAACAGCTTGTAATCGGAAAGAAGACAAGAGACGACCACAACTATGTTATGAATGCTGCTGTAAGGTTATATGCCGATGCTGCCAATGCAAAGACAAAACTGGAAAACGGATTTGACCTGAGCGATTATGACAACCGTTGTCTCGAATTCGCCAAAGAGTACTCCACAAAATTACTTGCTATTGATGTTAACATAAATACCACAGAGATGCTTGATACAGCATGGGAACTCTTCAGGAAATACTATTCACCTGCAGAGCTCGGTATCAAGGAATCTATCATGAATAAATATTGGAAGAACTGACACTGATTAATCATGGCAATTAAGTTCCAATTCAATAAAACATCGCTTAATGATCTCAACAAACAGTTGAAGGTCAGGACAAATGCTTTGCCGACCTTGAAAAACAAGGAATCAGCACTTCGTTTTGAGGTTAAGAGGGCAAAACATCGTTCTGACGAGCTTGTACATAAGCTAGAGTCATCACTGAAGGCATATGAGAGTATGTCGGGATTATGGAATGAATTCAGGCCCGATTTGATAAAGGTTAGAGATGTCATCCTTGAGACGGTCAAAGTTGCCGGAGTAAAAACTCCCAGCTTAAAAGAGATCATTTATGACGAGGCCACCTTCAACATTTTTGCTGAACCGCTGTGGTACTCTGACGGCATACAGATACTCAAGGATTTGTCCTCTCTCGGAATTGAGTCAGAAATTTATTTAGAGAAGATGAGACTTCTTGATTTCTCCAGAAAGAAAACCACTCAAAAGGTAAATCTCTATGAAAAGGTACAGATTCCAGGATATCAGGAGGCTATACTTAAGATAAAGAGATTTATGGAGGATGAGGAGAACCTCTCAAAAGCATCACAGAAAATTGTCAAGAACAGACACATGGCAGAGGAGGCGGCCGGACTATGATAGCTAAGATGGACAAATACTCACTGATGGTATTCCATACAGATCTTCCGGAGTTTCTGGAACATCTGCAGGAGCTGGGTGTTGTAGACATAACCAGACAAGGTCATGCTGTTGATGCCAAATCGAAGGAGCTCTCCGACCTTATCCTGAGATATCGCAATATCATCAAGAAAATAGACTCAACCATATCTTCAATTGAAGGGAAGAGTATCGAAAAGAATCTTGTGGACCTTTCATCTCCTGTGGATCAACTTCTTCAGGAGTGTGAGAATCTCTACTCAAACAGATCCGCTTTTGATTCAGAGATTCAACAAATGCTCCGCGATAAGGCAGAGGCCGCCTTATGGGGAGATTACGACTCAGAAGATATATCCAGGCTGAAGGCACTTGATTTTGACCTGCATTTCTACACCACTCTTGAAAGCAAATTCAATGATCAATGGCAAAAAGACCACATACTTCATATTCTCAATAAGGTAAACGGAAAACTATACTTTGTAATTCTGTCGCCTAAAGGGAGTGAACTCAAATTCAAGCTTCCAGAGAGCAAGTTCCCTCCTGTCCCATACCATATCATTGAACAGAGAGAGAACAATCTCAAGGCACAAATCGAAATCAACGAGAAGAGAATCGTCTCGTACACATTGTGCAAGGATATATTCAAGAAGAGATATGAATCCCTCAATATGGAACTTGACCGGTATCTTGCCAAGGTTTCATCCAAGAAGGAGGTTGAGGATTTTATAGATACCTTACAGGGTTTTGCTCCTACGGAAATAAGGGAAAAGGTGTCTGAATTCCTTGACATGGAGGGTGTATACTATGAGCTGGAACCGGCAAAAGAGGAGGACAACCCTCCTATTAAGTTAAAAAACAACTTCTTTGCCCGACTTTTCGAACCAATCGGTGCTCTCTATATGTTTCCGAAATATGGTGAACTGGACCTGACACCTTACTTTGCTCCTTTCTATATGTTATTCTTTGGTCTATGTCTCGGAGATATGGGATATGGATTAACACTTATGATTGTTGGAGGGGTTGCCAAGCTTAAACTTCCCAAGATGAAAAGTTTACTCACACTTGTTCAGCTCTTGGGATTAGGGGCCTTCCTGATGGCTAGCCTTACAGGAACGGCTTTTGGCGGTAAACTTGCAGAATGGCTTCCTTTACCTCAGTCAATAACCTCACTCTTCTTTTCTGATATAAAGATGTTTTGGTTTGCAATCATCTTTGGACTTGTGCATATAATATTTGCACGATTGATTACTGCCATAGATTCAATAATAAGAAAAGGATGGCAATACGGGATGGGCAATATAGGATGGGTAATAATAATAGTTTGGGCATCTTTCGCATATGCAAAGACAATGATTCCTGAATTGGCACTTCCTTCATGGTTTAACTATCTTGCCATTGCAGGTGGTGTCCTGATTCTGGGTTTCTCATCAACCGAAGGGAATATCTTCATGCGTATCATTAAGGGGACTATCTCCTTATATGATATAACCGGCATTTTCGGAGATATGCTTTCATATATCCGACTTTTTGGACTTGGCACATCCGGCGGGATCCTGGGTATGGTTATCAACTCAGTCGCATTCAGTCTGACTGCGATTCCGTATGTTGGATGGTTCTTCACGATACTCCTGCTCATAGTTGGTCATATTGCAGTACTTGGACTATCATGCCTTGGTGCGTTTGTGCACCCTATGCGTCTGACATTCGTGGAATTTTATAAAAATGCGGGTTTTACCGGAGGCGGAAAAGAGTTCAGGCCTCTGAGAAAAATATATGGACAATAAACAATAATCATATAATAATCAATAATTATGGAACAATCTTTACCACTTTTTATGGCTTATATTGGCCTGGCATTCATGCTGACACTTGCATGTATCGGTAGTGCAATGGGTGTAACTATCTCTGGAAATGCAACGATTGGAGCCTTGAAGAAGAACCCGGATATTTTCGGTTCTTCCATGATCCTTACCGCTCTTCCTTCTACACAAGGCTTGTATGGATTTGCGGCCTTCTTCCTCACTTTGAGCAAACTCAAAGAAATTCCGGCTTTGACACTCGGAAACGGGCTTGCAATTTTTGCAGTAGGTCTGGCTCTCGGATTTGTAGGTCTGTTTTCAGCTTATTACCAAGCAAAAATTTGTGCTAACGGAGTTGTTGAGATGAGTAACGGACAGGATGTATTCGGTAAGACACTTATCCTTGCCGTGTTCCCGGAACTCTATGCAATTCTGGCATTTGCAGCCGCATTCCTGGCTCTTCCGGCGTAATCTTTTTAGGACATATATTGGGTGTTAAGGTATTTTTTGATACCTTAACACCCTGATTTTTTATATATATGCTCAACTAAAACACAGATTATCATGTCTTTAATTAAATCAATATCAGGCATAAGAGGAACAATCGGTGGAGTTGCAGGGGATGCACTCACACCTCTTGATATAGTAAAATTCACTGCAGCCTATTCTTCCCGACTTAAGATGAGACTTCCGGGAAAAGAGAGATACAGGGTTGTTGTAGGAAGAGATGCAAGAATCTCGGGAGAGATGGTAGAAAAAGTCGTATGCGGGACTCTGATGGCTTGTGGGGTAGATGTTATCAATGCAGGACTAGCCTCCACACCGACCGTTGAGATGGCTGTTACTTTTGAAAATGCCGATGGAGGAATAATTCTGACAGCTTCACACAATCCTAGACAATGGAATGCCCTCAAACTGCTTGATCAGAATGGTGAATTTCTTGATGGAAAAGAGGGCGAATTACTGTTGGAGTGCGCCGCAAAAGAGAGTTTTTCGTTCAGTGAGGTTGATTCAATAGGCAGCTATACATACAAGGATTTTACAGACAAGCATATTGAGGCGGTACTCTCCCACCCACTCGTAGATATAGAAGAGATATACAGAAGTGGTTTTAAAGTTGTCCTTGACGCCGTAAATTCGGTTGGAGGCATAGTAATGCCAAAACTGCTGGAAGCCATGGGTGTGACTTGTATTCAACTCAACTGCGAACCAACCGGTAATTTTGCCCACAACCCGGAACCGCTGCCTGAAAATCTGACCGGACTCTCAGAGAGAGTAGTCTCAGAAAAGGCCGATCTCGGAATTTCAGTAGATCCGGATGTGGACAGGCTCGCTTTGATGTGCGAAGACGGAACTCCATACGGAGAGGAATACACTCTCGTTACCGTTGCAGACTATATTCTTAAGAACAAGAAGGGTCCTACAGTTTCAAATCTATCATCTTCAAGGGCACTGAGAGATGTAACAGAAGCTGCAGGATGTCTCTATTCCGCGTCTGCAGTTGGTGAGGTAAATGTCGTGGCCGAGATGAAAAGAGTCAATGCCGTGATCGGAGGAGAAGGTAACGGAGGTGTCATAGTTCCCGGCTTTCACTATGGGAGAGATGCCTTGATTGGTACTGCCCTATTCCTGACACACCTGGCAAAAAACAAGAAAAAAGCATCCTCGTTGAGAGATGATTACCCGAAATATTATATTTCAAAGAATAAAATAGAACTATCTGCAGGGATTAATGTTGATAAAGTGCTTGCTGATATCAAAAAAATATATTCTGAACAGAGAATCACAGATATAGACGGAGTCAAGGTTGATTTTGACAGTATTAAACAGTGGGTTCACCTCCGGAAATCAAACACAGAGCCGATTATAAGAATATATGCCGAGGCACATACAGAAGAGGCTGCTGATACACTTGCACAGGAAGTAATAGGGAAAATAAACGAAATAATTAAATAGTCTCAGATGTTTTCATTCAGAACAACTTCGCTCCTGGAACAGCCGGACAATGTCTTAAGAACCGGCAGGCTGGGGATTCTTTGTAACCAGGGCGCGTGGCAGCCCGACAAAGGTGAATATCTCTTTGAAACCTTATACAAGAGAGGCCGTTTGAAAAGAGTATTTACCCCGGAGCACGGTCTTTTCGGAGAGTTACAGGATCAGGTAACGCTTGACGATACTGAGATATATGGTAAACTTGGCCTTGACGGCTGTGAATTTGTATCTCTTTACGGAACCGATGAGAAGTCTTTGTCTGCAAGCGCATCCAAGCTTGAAGATCTGGACGCACTGATAATTGAACTGCAGGATGTCGGTTCCCGTTACTACACATTTACGACTACGGTCTTCAACCTGTTCAAGGTGCTGAAAAAACATGATCTTAACCTCTCAATATATATTGTTGACAGGATGAATCCTGCAGGAAGGCAGGTAGAGGGCACAATGCTGGAAAAGGGATATGGCTCGTTTATAGGCATCGAGGGTATTCCTCACAGACACGGGCTTACATTCGGAGAATTGACAAACCTGTTCTACAACGAAATTAATGCAAAATTCCCGCTTCACATAATTGCCTATACTGCAGAAAAGGTAAGTAAGGATCTTCTTCCATGGAGTATTCCACCATCTCCGAACATTCCGGGATTGTTCACCTGCCATTTTTACAGTGGTCAGGTATTATGGGAAGGAACAAATGTCAGTGAGGGACGCGGGACAACCAGACCATTTGAAGTGTTCGGAGCCCCGTTCATGTCGAATCTTCTGGAATACAACAAGAAACACGGATATTCAAACTGGAATGATCCGGATAATCCTATCTCTGATCCAGCAGTTTACATCAGGTGGCAGAAATTCATACCTACTTTTCACAAGTATAAAGGTGAAGTATGTACGGGTTTTCAGCTTCATCCCGTTCCAGGAGAGCAGTACCATGCGTTGGCACACAATTTGAAAATAATAAGGTTCGTAGCAGAAAACTGTCCGGGCTTCATTTTTCCCGATGGAGTCTATGAAAGAGGCAATGACAAAAGTGCGATTGAGCTGCTTCTCGGAGACAGAGTGTTGATAGACTATGTCAAAGGCTCTGCCGATTGGGAGACAGTAAGGGAACACATTAAAGTCGAAGAACAGAAATGGATAAGGAAAGCCAGGAAGTTTATGCTTTACGAAGAACAACTTTATAGATGCAAATAATTTAACTTATATTAATTAAATGGCAAATCCAGTTTTATCGGAAAAAATTTTCAGAACAAATCAGGCGACATCCGCAAGTACAGGTACAATGACAGTAAAGGGCACCGCTACAAAATCGTTGGTATTGATATTGATGATTCTTGCCGGAGCAATGTACACATGGAAAATAGCGTATGAAGCTATTAATCCGGCTTCTTTACAACCATGGATGTGGGGTGGAGTTATCGGTGGTTTCATTGTTGCTATGATTATCAGTTTCAAACCAATCTGGGCACAGTATCTTGCACCTGTCTATGCTGTACTTGAGGGGCTATTCCTCGGAGCAATATCTGCAGTATTCAGCCAGGCTTTTGCAACAACTGCTCCAGGCATTGTGATGAATGCAACACTCCTGACCATTCTTACCGCTGTAGTTATGCTTATCATATACAGGACTAATCTGATTAAAGTAGATGGCAGATTTGCCAGAATAATGTCTATTGCAATCGGAGCTATTGCCTTGTATTATATTGTTTCCATGGTATTATCCCTATTTGGTGTAAATCTCACAATGCTACACAACAGCGGACCGTTGAGCATAGGTATAAGTCTTGTTATTATAGGAGTCGCTGCCTTCAGCCTTCTGATGGATTATGAATTCATCGTCAGGGCATCAGAATCCGGAGCTCCAAAATATATGGAGTGGTACGGAGCTTTTGGCCTTATGGTTACTCTTGTATGGCTATACCTCGAGATACTCAAAATTCTGGCAAAATTTGCAGGAAGTCGTGAATAATTTTGGTCATAAACAAATTATTAGTACTTTTGCAACCCTATTATTTAATACAAATAAGCAATGAAAAAAGGAATACATCCCGAAACCTACCGTCTTGTAGCTTTCAAGGATATGTCAAATGACCACGTATTTATTACACGTTCATGTGTAAATACAAGAGAGACAATCACTCACGAAGGAGTTGAATACCCGGTAGTAAAGTTAGAGATTTCAAACACATCTCACCCATTCTATACTGGTAAGATGAAACTTGTAGACACAGCAGGTCGTGTTGATAAATTCCTTAGCAGATACAAGAACATCAAAAAATAATTTTGATTTCTACAAAAAATTAAAAAAAGACCCTCACGGGTCTTTTTTGATTTTTTACTATTTTTGAATAACAAGAAAAATTGAGATGGAAGATAGGATTGAAAGGTTGAAGAGTCTATCGGCATTGTATAACAATGCTGATTTCTTTACTAAAGATCCTGTCGCGTTTCCAAAAATCTTTTCAGAAAAATATATCAGAGGTGAGGCAACTTTACAAGATGTGGAGATTGCAGGGATTCTCTCCTCGCATCTTGCATGGGGCAGACGCGAGATGATATTCAATAATTGCGGGAAGATGTTAGACGAGATGGATTGGCAGCCGTTGCAATATATAGTGGGCGGTATATACAGAAATGATCCCATCTCTCTTCACAGGACAATCAAATGGAGCGATTTTGCCAGAATCTGCGAAAACCTCCGTATCTTCTACTCCAGAGAACAATCTCTCGAGAAATTTTCCCCATCCTATATAAGAACAGCCATTTTCGGCAGTAAACCTGACCCGAATGCGGCAAACAAGAAGATTCACATGTTTCGCAGATGGATGGTAAGAAACGACGGTATAGTAGACTTAGGTGTATGGAAAAACAGTGATCCCGCTGATTTGGTAATACCTTTGGATGTGCATGTCCATCGCAGCGCATTGGAGATGGGCATTACAACCAGAAAATCAGCAGATTTGAAAACTGCAATGGAGATAACTGAATACCTCCGCAAAATATTTCCTTCTGACCCATGTGTTGGAGATTTTGCATTATTTGCCTATACAGCTACCACGAGCCGAAAAAATGGCTAAATTTGGTAATAACAATGGGAAAACTATTCATCATAGCTGGATGTAACGGGGCCGGAAAAACCACCGCCTCATACAATATTCTGCCCGAAATGCTTGGATGCAAGGAGTATGTCAACGCAGATGAGATTGCAAGAGGAATATCACCGTTTAAACCGGAAAGTGTCTCCATTCAAGCCGGTAAAATCATGTTAATCAGGATAAAAGAGCTTATAGCCAACGGCACGGATTTTGCTCTGGAAACTACGTTAGCTACTCGTACTCATGCGAAGTTCATCCAATTTGCTCAGGAGCACGGATACAAAGTGACACTGGTCTTTTTTTGGCTGAATCTGCCAAGCCTTGCAGTTGAGAGGGTTAAGATGAGAGTGGCGAGTGGAGGGCATAATATTGAAGAAAAAGTTATACGAAGACGATACGATATTGGAATAAAAAACTTATTTTCGCTGTATATTCCTTTATGTGAATATTGGATGATAATAAACAACTCTACCTTGCCCCCGGAATTGATAGCCGAAGGAGGAAAAAACCAGGAGCAAAAGATATACAATAAACCAACCTACAATAAAATAGTCAATTATGAGCGAACTTGAGACTAAAGAGCTAAGGGATAGTATCCTGAATGGTCTGAACATCTCCTTTCAGCGATTAATTCAGGAAAAGAAGAAGAATAATTCTGAACTTGCATTTTCCAACAAAGGTAAAATTGTCAAAGTAAAGGCAGCTGAACTTTAATTTCAAAAGGACCTTAGATGACAACTAAAAAATTCTATTTACTACTGCTGAATATATTCTGCAGTGGTTTTTTATTTTCCCAGGTTCAATTCTCTACAGATTTTGAATCCGCCAGTATCGGATCTGTTAAACTACTTGACTCTGTCTGGATTAAGAGTACGCCTGCTGACTCAATGCTTACACTTTCATATGAGATTTCATCGAGATTCGACCCACTGAATCCTGTTGACACATCTTTGTCGCCAAGTGCAAGATGGTATTTATTCAGGATTACTGGTGTCAAAGGAAAACAGCTCTTTATAAACATCAAGAATTCCGAAGCAATAAGACCGTTCTATTCATATGACAACACAACCTTCCAACGGTTTGAATCTGTGGAGAACATAAACAAAGGGCAGATAAACAAGATATTTACACATGACACGGTTTATATATGTCACTTCATACCATACACCTGTTCTCATCTCGATAAAAAATATAAAGAGTGGAGCGGTAGTAACTATGTAAAAACCGAGGTGATCGGACAGAGTCAGCAAGGCCGGGATATCCGCATGATGACGTTAACAGACTGGTCAGCAGATGATACAAACAAAAAAAGGGTATGGATTCACGGAAGAGTCCATCCAAGTGAACATCCATCGAGCTGGCATCTGGAATTTCTCATTGACAAACTTCTGGATGGTTCTACCCATTCAAGAGCATTACTTGCAAATACAATTTTCTATATAGTACCATTTACAAACCCTGACGGAGTTTATGGAGGTCTCTCCAGATCTGCCTCGTCAGGTGTCAATATCGAGATAAACTGGGACAGGCCGGACTCTCTCACTATGCCAGAGGTAAAAGCTTTACGAGGGAAAATAGAGAGTCTTACAAAAGATCGCCCTTTTGACCTGCTACTGAATATGCATTCCCAGATCTCCGGCTCAATAACATATTGGATACATACGGCAGAGTCCACATCGGGGCTCATGTATAGAAAGCAGATGTTACTTAGTGCCCTGACAATAAATGACAATCCATTTTTCGCCCCGGCAGACCTCTCATTTTCAGGTGTCGCCCCGAGATATGTTGAAGGCTGGATATGGGACAGATCGGGCAACAATACAGTAGCCATTACCTTTGAGACTCCTTATACTTATTACAAAAATGACAAAAATGGAGATTGGGTATCTCTAGACAATCTCAAATCTTTGGCAGGCAACTCTCTATCTGCAATCAGCGATTATCTGGAAATCTCCTCTGAAGCGAGGATTCTTGCAGATGTCAAAGTTTCACGGCCTTCCGAATGGAAAAAGGCTGTCGATGACTCTCTGGTCTATTTCGGGAATGAGTGCCTGATAACAGATAAAATAGGGCAAAAGGTCAGTGCTAAGGTGAAACTTCCCAAGGCAGGGACATATAAGGTATATACCTGGGTGGCCGGAGCTGTTGGAAATCGGTCTGATAATATGATCAACAGATGGAAAGAGTTAGGGTCAGTCACAGTATCGAAAAAACGCACATACAAATGGAGGGGAATCTCTGATCAATTGAACGGGGTTGCCGATAAATTGCTTTTTTTAAAATAATTTTTTTGTAGATTTGCACTCCCAATAACAATTGTTGTAGATTTTGCGGAAATAGCTCAGTCGGTAGAGCATCAGCTTCCCAAGCTGAGGGTCGCGAGTTCGAATCTCGTTTTCCGCTCAAATAAAAAAGCCTCTTTTTCAGAGGCTTTTTTATTGCATATTCTGAACATGTGTCCCTTATAATTTGTATATTTGAGAAAAACCAGGAGTATGAAAATAATTTTAAGGACATCTCTATTCATAGTTGTGGCACTTTTTGCGTTTTCATGTGGTTCGTTGAAAAATGTGTCAGACTCGAAGAGTGGACGGTTGGGTATCCGGGATACCATACCGGCTAAAGACTCCACTGAATATGAACTGATAGTTTTCGATTCAGGTTTTGATTTCTGGCTTAATAGCCATTCACACAAGGAACATATGTACTCAAACGAGTATCTCCAGACTATGAATTATCAGTATGTAGTAGCCTGGAATAATCTATATGCATCCGGAGACAGGCGTATTGAAAGTTATCTTGATTACAGTCCTCTTACAAAGTACAATTTTGAATTTAACTATCGGTTATATATGTACTTTAAGTATTTCGAGGAGACCAACAGGATGAAACTGACACCATAATCTGGGCACGCTCACAAAAGAGGTCAATTAAAGCTCTATCTGGACGCCTATATTAAGTCTGGTTACCTCCATATCTATCTTGTCGTGATTGAATGCGTTGGTAAGACGATATTTGGCATAAACCGCGAAGTCGTCAAAACCGGCCAGACATTGTATTCCTGCGTTGAAAGGGTTGAATCGGTTTCCATCCCTGTATTTTATCTTACTCTCTTCATTCTCTCCCAATAGTGTCGTAAAAACCTTGTACTTTCTGTTGTAGGCATACTCTCCGTATGGACCGAAGTCTAAGAAAAGATTCTTACTCAGATACAATCTTGCGAAAATTCCTGCGCAGAGGTTGCTTGTACGGTAATACTCCTTTCTGATAGTACCCGGATCGTTTAATACAAGTGGGTTGTTCAGATATGCCTTATCAAGTTTATATGAATAAAACGAGAGGTTCACATAAGAGCCTATTGCCAGAGGGCTTTTTCCTTTACGGTACACATCCCTGCAGCCTACCTGAATCTCATAGGAATTACCATAGGAAAGAGGCATGTACTCTTCGTGCTTATCATTAACTGCGAGACCGAATCCGAAGAATGTCTCACTCGAGTGATTTGAACAACAATCACTAGGTTTTTCAGAAGCTACACTCACCTTGAGCGGGGATTGAAACACAAGCTCAGTTGAACCTATCTGTACTCTCTTCTGTGCGAAAAGCGTGGTTGTGCATGCACAAAGTGCAGCTATAAAAAGTAATCTCTTCATATTTATTTTATTTTTATCTCACCTGTAATCAAAGCATCTATTACACTCTTGTCAATATTTCCCTGAAGATAGAATACAGCATACTCTGTCCGAGAATCAGCTGTAAAAACCAGCAGACTGTTCTCACTCTTCTTAAGATACATTTCAAGAAGATCTCCCTTTTCTTTTACCTTCAGGATCTGGGAGAAATTATTCTCCTGGATCAGTTTGTTGACATCATTCCGAAGATTGATCCATACACTCTTCTCCTTATCGGTCGTGCCTTTGGTAACATTCAAAATCTTCAGCAATGTTATTTTTGTAAGTAACTCGTTGGATTTTGCCTCTGCCGATAGAGTTGCAAAAAGCTCCGGTGTGATGGAGACTGACTCGACATTCCTATAATTCTCATATGTTGCGAATATCTTGTCCAATTGCTTTGTCTGAGCGGTCATGCTCAATGGAAACAGCACCAGACTCAGAAGTATTATCAATGACTTATCCATATTATTATGTTTTTATATTTCTATTAAATATCTACTATTTACCAGGCAATTTATCAAGGAGATCCGAGATGTTTTCTAATGCATCCCTGTTCCCGTCGGACGGCCCGAAATATTTATCAACTACAGCCACACTCTTCAGTTTACTGACATTCCTGTCAGCGACCGAAGCGAAGCCGGTGAGCTTCTCAAGTTGTTCTGATGCTATCTGCACAGCCAACTCTTGATTATTGATATTATTACCACCGATAACCAGCCTGTATGCCCTCCCATCCGGAAGGAGAAGCATTACAAGCAGTATGGCTGCTGCAGCAACCGAAGCCAATGGTAATGACACTTTTCTGAAATTGATAACCACACCTCTTTTTTTCAAACTCTTCATCGAGTTTTTCTCTGATGCGAAATATCTGAAAATCACCTTGTATTGTTCCAGTTTAGGATCAACTTTACTGGAGTTAAAGTAGTTCCCAAGTATTTTTTCCTCTTTTGAAGAAGTCTCTCCGTTGAAGTACCTCTCCAGCAATTCTTCTATAATCTCTTTTTTCATTTTATCATTCTCTCCCTTATAGTTTTACGACCTCTTGAAAGCATAGTACGTACATTAACCTCTGTCGTTCCCAGTATCTCTGCTATCTCATCAGTCTGGTATCCCATTATATCTTTTAATCTAATACACATTTGCTGATCCAGAGGGAGTGTGGTTATTATCTCCTTTAAAACTGCAAACTCCCCTTTCAATTCCAGTTGTCTGTGCGGGTTACTCTCTGCCGATTGCTCTCTCACGCTCTCTAGACCGTTGCAGTTGTTCTTCCTGAGTCTTAAATAGTCTATACATACATTTTTAAGTGCGTATATTGTCAATGCTTCAAGGTTTCTTACCACCCCACCATCAATTACACTTCGCCATACCTTAAGTGTTGCCTCCTGTACCATATCCTCGGCTGTTGCTGCTCCGTTTATTGTGAACGATGCTGCAAAATGCAGAAGGATCGGCCTGATCTTAGCTATGTCGTTATTAAATTGACTCTCTGTCATTCTTGTCTAATTCATCTTAAAGACGAACATGTGGCTTTTGTGTTACAAATAATTCAATAAAATTATGAATATTTTAAAACAATAAGCCCGTCCAATAGCAATTGAACGGGCCCAATGTATCGAAGTTAAACTATTTCTGGCGGTTTTTGTCAATAAACTCAGCCATAGTCCTGACAGATTTAAATATCTCCTTGTTAGCCTTCGGATCTTCCAGACGAATTCCATACTCTCTCTCTAGCAGAATAACCAGCTCCAGAGCATCAATTGAATCAAGACCGAGTCCCTCGACAAAAAGAGGAGCATCAGTGTCAATATCTTCCGGCTTAACCTCTTCAAGATTGAGAGCCTCTATAATTTGTTGTTTTAATTTGAGGATTAGTTCTTCCATAGTATTATGCTTTATTTGATATTTCTATATATCCATTCTGTACTTGTGATTGTATGTTACTGCAATAATGAAACACAATGTGCCGAACAGGAGAAGCGCTGCACTCTCCGGTAATATTGCCATCACTCCGGCATCTTTGAGGAAAATATCATAGAAGGCAGATATTCCCCAATGCATCGGAGATAAGAGACTTATCGTACGCATGGTTTCGGACATCAGGAATAGTGGAATCCATACACCTCCGATTGCAGCCATTATTACGACAGACATTGCTCCAAACACGGAGGATTGCTGATATGTCCTTGCTATGTTACCTATAGCTATTCCATAACCGATTGCAGCAAATGCCGATGATAGAGCCAACAGTCCCAAAGCCATAAATGAACTTCCTAGATTGAGCGATTCAAGACCAAAATATGGCAATAGGTAGACTCCGATGAGCAGCATTATTGCAAATTGCAGCATTGCAACAACAGTATATATGATAGCCTTGCTAATCAGATACTCAGTGTATGAGCATGGCATGGTAAGTAATCTTGAAAAGCTCCCATCCTCTCTCTCTTTTATAATACTGCCTGATAGTGAAATAACGATAAAGAAGATTGCAAACAGAGACCACGCCGGCACGTTGTGTTGAACGGAATTGGGAACGATATCGTTGCCCTCAAGATGGGCACTCTTGACCTCTATTCTGACCTGGTCTCCAGAAAAACTGTTAGAAGATATGGGCACTGGGCTGAGGAGGTTTACCTGTTTGGTCATCTCCTTCATTATGTATTCAAATTGTATCTTTTGTGCCTTCTCTTTAAGAGTGCTCATAACCGTACTGTTGAATGAGGATTTTGTCGTGGGGTCAATATATACGGTAAAGTCAACAGGAATGTGCTCAGTGGCAGTCTCCACACCATTGAATGCTGCTGAGACATACTTTGCGACATTGAGTCTTATATCATCAGTAGTATTTTCCGGAATATATATACCCAGAACGAACCTGCTGGATGCAACAGCTTTTTCAAGCTGATCTATCGAAGGAACCACCCCGTCCACATCTTGTGAAACATCAAAAATGCCGGTCCGGTATATCTCACTCTCGACAGCCTTTCCGAGCTCCCCGGTGTCTTTGTTGACCAGGAGTATAGGCACCTTTGCATCCCTTACTGAGTTGAGTGTGCTGTCCTGCAATAGAGACATAAGTATCACAAGAACCACGGGCATAAGGAACATAAGCAGCATTCCGGCGATATCTCTTACCAGAAGCAGCAGGTCTTTATATAGAAGATACTTCAGCTTACTCATGGCAGTCTCTCATTTTTTTACCTGTTATAAGCAGATAAAGTGATTCCAGGTTATGTCCACACTCATATGTTCTATAAAGCTCCTCGGGCTTTCCTTCGCAAATTATCTTCCCGTTATCCATAAGAGCTACCTCGTTGCATATTGCCTCGGCCTCTTCCAGATAATGTGAGATAAACAATATTGTTGTACCCTCTTTGTTGATTTCAACAAGTTTGTCCAAAATCAGCTTTCTGGACTGAGCATCAACTCCGACAGTAGGTTCATCGAGGATAAGTATTTCAGGAGAGTGAATCATTCCGGCAATAAGGTTTATCCTGCGTTTCATTCCCCCAGAAAAGTGGTTGATTATAGTGTCTTTACTCGATGTGAGGTCAAACAAATCCAATAACTCGTCCACTCTTTTTCTTAGGACAGCTCCCCTCATTCCATATATCCCCCCGAAAATCATGAGGTTCTCCTTTGCGGTAAGTGAGGGAAAAAGTGCCAGTTCCTGAGGCACTAAACCCAAATGCGGTTTAATTCTATTTAACTCGTTTTTTGTTGAATAGCCTGCAACATAAACTTCACCCTTATCAAACCTTCTGAGACCGCATATAATATTTATAGCAGTTGTTTTTCCTGCACCGTTAGGGGCAAGCAGACCGTAAAGAGAACCATGTGGAATCTTTAATGAAAGTCCGTCAAGAGTAGGTTTATCCTTTCCCTTGTATCTCTTTACCAGATTTTGTGTCTCTATGGCGCAACTCTTATCCACCCTTTACCTCTTGTTCTAGTTTTGTGAAAATCTCTTTCTCCCTCTTTGCAATTTCTGCCAGTTTATCTGCTATCTGATCGTATGTCTCGATCTCTCCCTCTCTCTGCTTGAAAAATCTTGCAGAGTGATAGGCAAAGTCTCTCCATTTGTCTCCCACCTCTGTCAGTTCCAACGATATATCCTTGAGTTTAGGATTGTTGAGTATCACCGCTGCTTCCTGAAGAAATGCCGAATACATGAATCTGAATCCGGCTCCACCGGTACCTATCTCTTCCAGCATCCTGATCACCTGTGCAAGATTCAGCGCAGCTCCCTTTTTACCGTACATTCTCTCCCATTTTCTCATTCTGCGGGACAAATAGGAGATTCCTCTGACTCCGAACATAGGGACAGGTATCCGCAACATTCTGTTACAAGCCTTTAGAATTGCCTTTCTGACCATAGAGGCATCCAGCGGCTGCAAACCTTTTATATCACTGATATAATACATCCGGCCGGAAGGAGGGTATGTTCCCTTTGCAAAACGGACAATTCTCAGTGCATTTGATGATAGTCTGCATTTCTCTATGACAACCGGATCTGAAACTATATACTCATCACCCTCTTTTCCTATTACACAGATATTATGGGCATTAAAATGGAACCTATACTCTCTTGGGAAGTATGGAAGATGATACACTCCGACAAGGACTCCGACAGGATTTCCTTTCAACAGGATCTCATCCAGCTTCTCCATGGCAAGCTGTTGATCTCTGAATTTAAATCTTTTAACCCTTATACCAAGCAACTTGGTAACTCTTGAAAAAATATCACCGGGTAAAGGTCTGAACGATGTAATAGGCATGCCGTGCATCTTATAGAATGGCATATGTGAGAAAAAAATTCCCGAACCAAGTCCGAAAATCATAGCCTCACTCATATCAACGCCATAAAGCTCTTTGATAAGGCCAACAGCATCCTGATCAAGCTTTGTCTTTATCTCTGTTCCTGCCGAACAGGCT
>MTLE01003363.1_pt2 | contig 21131 bp, 18 predicted proteins | sample 1982461 | NCBI WGS metagenome assembly MTLE01 (sample SAMN05712605, study PRJNA340218) | biofilm metagenome | isolation source: sample SPL anode biofilm adapted to -200 mV | place: USA | collected 2012-02-03
TGTTCAGGGTTTTGAGCTGTTCGAGCAATTCTGTCTGAACTCCAGGAACATCAATGTTTGACCGGCTTGCAGCTTCACCGCTCCATTCAGCATCTTCGCCAATTACCATCACAATTTTGCTTGCTTTGCGGGCAGCTGCCAACGCAGCAGAAAAGCCACTTCTGTCATCAGCCATTTTTTTACAACCTTCGGCATAAATCACATTTTGTTCTCCGTTGTATTCTTTCAGTTCATCCAAAATAGTTTTTATAAAATCCCAGTCACCGGCTGCTTTCCACGAACCCAGCAAGTCACGTTTTGAATTTGCCAGTTCACCGATAACAGCAATCTTTTGGCCTTTCACCAATGGCAGCGTGTTATTTTCATTTTTCAAAAGTACCAGCGAACGCTTTGCAACATCGAAAGCAGCATCAAGATGTTCCTGAGAATACACTTCCCGTTTTTCGCGCGCTTCGTTGCAGTATCTGTAAGGATCATCAAACAGACCTAATAAAAATTTCACCTTCAAAATTCGTTTTACAGCATCGTCAATTTCCTTTACTTCAACTTTACCTTCTTCCACCTGTTTTTTCAGATATTTGAAGTAAACTTCGCCCTGCATGTCCATATCCACACCGGCTTTTATTGCCAACAATCCTGCATCTGCCTCGTTACCAACAATTCCGTGATTAACCATTTCGTTGATAGATGTATAATCCGTCACAACAAAGCCTTTAAATCCGAGTTCGTTGCGCAACAGGTCGGTAAGTAAATATTTGTTACCGGTGGCGGGAACGCCATCCAACTCATTAAACGAAGACATCACGCTGAGCGCTCCTGCATCGATAGCAGCTTTATAAGGGGGAAGATAAGTGTCAAGAAAAACACGTTTGGACATGTCCACGGTATTGTAATCACGACCGGCAAGCGGAGCGCCATAAGCTGCGAAATGTTTTACACAGGCAAGAATTGTAAGTGTATCGCTAAGGTCATTTTCCTGGAAACCTTTTACTCTTGCAGCTGCAATTTTTGAGCCCAGAAACGGATCTTCGCCAGCACCTTCAGAAACACGTCCCCAACGGGGTTCAACAGAAATATCGCACATTGGTGCAAATGTCCAGTTAATGCCTGAGGCAGCTGCTTCGGTAGCTGCTACGCGAGCCGATTTTTCGATGGCGTTGAGATCCCACGAGGCCGATTCTCCCAACGAAATCGGGAAAATCGTTTTGTGCCCGTGGATCACGTCATAACCAAACAACAACGGAATTTTTAACCTTGATTCTTCGACAGCAATTTTTTGAAGTTTGCGTGTGTATGCTGCCGTATGTGCATTGAATATATTACCACAATTTCCTTTGCGGATATCATCTATATATCCTTTTTTAAGTGTCGGACCAGTTACATCCCAATCACTTGTATACAAAACCATTTGACCAATTTTTTCATCAATAGTCATTAAGTTTAAAACAGAGTCTACCTTATGATTAATTTTTGCTTCCGGATCTGAATTTACGGAAGTACATGCGGAAAAGAAACTTCCCGACAGAATAGCTAAAATAGCGAAGATGGAGATTTTTTTCATAACAGTGTTTTTTTAGACCTTAAAAAATTAACACTGCAAAGTAGAGAATATTAAATTGGGAATAAAAATTTTTTGCCCCAATAAGAACACTACAACCAAAAAATCTTAAAAAAGGGAACCCTATATTAACCCTATACTTATTTGATTTATGAGTATAAGTTGAAGATAAACAACTATTTAATTATTTTCTGTTTTTTAGAAATTATGATTTAAATTCTATCATAAATTCTGTCAAACTCTTGGTTGAGGGGATGCCAATTTTTTTGCGGATGCGATATCGGCCTACTTCAACTCCTTTCAAAGTAATATTCAGAAGATGCGCTATGTCTTTACTGGAAAGGTTTAAGCGGAGGTAAGCGCAAAATCGTAAGTCATTTGAAGTAAGTTCGGGGTATTTGCTATGCAGATTGCGGAAGAAATTTTCGTGAATTCTGTCGAAATTAGTCTGGAAAATAGCCCAATCGTCTTCTGATGAAAGGTTTTCGTCAAGTAACCGGATTAATTTATCGTAGTATTTATTGGGGTACTGGCTTCCCAGAACTGATTTCTGAGCCATAACTTCTTCTTTTATCGTCACAAGAATTTCATTTTTCTTGATAATGGTCATTGTAGAAACTGCCAGTTCTTTGCTTTTTACAGTAAGTTCCGATTCCAGTTTTTCGTTTTCGAGCGCGATAATCTGTTGTTCTCTTTTTTCAATTTCTTTTCGCCTGATTTCTTCCTGTTCTTTCTTTATTTTTTCCTTCTTGATCTGGAATAGCCTGTGCAGATACAGGTAGAATCCAAAAATTAAAAGAATAATGAGTACAATGTATATTATTTTGGCAACCAGACTTAAATAAAAAGGCGGCTTAACTTCAAATGTGTATGAAATATCGGAAAGTTCAATACCACTTTTTGTCAAAACTTTTGCATGAAGGATATATTCCCCGTGCGGTAGATAATTATATTCTTTACGTGACGAAACAGCAGGTTCGCTCCAGACTTTGTCAAGTCCTTCGAGTTTGAAACTGAAATTTATGTTGTTAAGATTCTTGTATTGAGGATAATACACATTGAAAAGAATACTATTCCTTTTAAACGGAGTAGTTGGAACAATGTCTGAAACAAGTGGCAGAAACGCTATATCTTTCGATTCCGCATCAGAAGTCTGAATGCTTTTCATCTGGAGCCTGGTGGAAGACTCTGAATTTGACGAATGATCCAGACGATATAAAGCTAAACCATTCTCTAAAGTAAACAGGCATTCTGTGTCCGAAATGGGGATAATATTCTGATAATCGTCGACACTCTGATTCAGAAAGAGTGAGTACTGAACCACATCAATCAGTTTTACTTTGTTGGCTTTAATTTCAAACAATGCAGCTTCACCGTCCCTGATAAACCAGTATAAATCTGAATTGAAAGAACAGACGCGATATGAATGCGAAAAATATCCCAGACTTTTGTTTAATTCATTATAAGGGATAATTTTTTTTTGAATGTCGTCAAAAGTATAAAAACCGGTATTGTCGGTAAACACAACCCTGTTATTAATTGAGAATACATTTACAGGATATTGATTTTTATGGTCCAGAGACTGAAAAGTGGTTATATGCTCAATTTTCTTTAAGTCCGGCGACAGTTGAATTGCATAAAGCCCCTGATGGAGATGGCTTGCCCAGATAGTACCGGTATAATCAATTTCAATATACCTGATTGGATTTACAAAATCGTCTATCGTATTTCTGAATGTCCAGACCCCATTTACTTTTTCATAAATACAAAGCTGTGTATAAGTACCCTGTACCAATACTTCTTTGCCATTTATAATTCCTTTTTTTATACAAATTCCGCCTTTCACAGGAGAGATAACATGAATTCCATTTGCTGAAACATCAAAAGTTTCTTCGTTATTTCCACAAAGCAACTGATTATCAAAGCGGTTTATACTCCACACCTGCCCTTTTATCTGGGATTCAAGCGACAGGTTTTGAATATTCCTTTTTGCACTGTTATACTCAGCTTTATAAAGTCCCTGATTTGTTCCGATATAAATGTCTGGGTTATCATAACTTAGTGAGTAGATTGATCCGACAGATGGATTAAATGAATGGATATACCTGATGGATGAATTAAGTTGCAAAAGTGAAATCCCCTTATCGAGTGCAAGCCAGAGATTATTTTCGTTGTCGCAATACATTCCCAGAACTGTATTGTTCTGAAGTACATTCGATGTGCTTAACGTCCAGAGCTTTTGCCCTTTTTTATTAATGGCCGTAACACCGTCCAGAATGGTTCCGAGCAGTATTATGCCGTCTGGAGAAATCACTACTCTGTTTATTTCGGCTTTCTTCAATTCATCATCTGCTTCCGTTACAAAGCGCACTATATCATTTCCATCATACAAAAATAATCCATCAGACTGAGTTGCAAGTAACGCTCTTTTTTCATCATATTTCAGTACTGAGATTACCGGACTTTTTAAAACAGTGTTCAAGACAGGAAGAAAAGTGTCTTTGACAGGATCAAAATAACTAAGACCGTACTGGTAAGTATGTGTATATATTTTATTGTTGTAGTTGTTGAAAAAAAGGAAAGTGAAAGGGCAGCGAATTCCTTCAACCTGATTGTTCCTGAAAGTAAAATAGGAGGTAAATGATTGAAATATAATTGTTCCGTTGTAATTGAAAATGCTCCATATTTCATCATTCTGCATCACATATTTTTTCAATTTATCCGAAAGTGATGTATAAAGAAGCTGGCCTTTTTCATTTTTATCAAAATATCCGAATTCTTCAAATGAACCTACATAAATCCGGTTATTTTCAATCATTAATGACCTGACCATTTTATTTTCAGGCATTTTGTGCGTTTCCCACATGGAACCATCAAATTGCAAAAGCCCCTGATTATTGCCAAAATACATTATACCATCTGAATCCTGACCCACAGACCAGTTTTGATTGGATGCGTTATAGTCTTTTTTGGTGAACTGACTTACAACTGGTGTAAATTCCTGACTGAAAGATAAACAGGACAAAAACACGACTGAAGAAAGCAGAATTTTTTTGATGGGTAAATTCATGTAAGGTTTCAATTGCTGGTTATCATTTTTCATGTATTCATTTACAAATTACGGAAAGTTCTTCGACATTACAAAATATTTTATTACATATCTCTCTTATGTTCATTTAAGTGATTAGTCCAAAAAAAAACGCCCGACAAATAAATGCCGGGCGATTTAATATTCGGTAATTCTATTTTAAGTTATAGTTTTTCAACTATGTCTAAAGTATCAGATGCAATCATAAATTCCTCATCAGTAGGAATTACCACTACCTTGACAGATGAATTCGGAGTACTCAGTAAAACTTCTTTTCCGCGCGATTTTGAATTTAATTCATTGTCAATATCAACACCCATAAACTTTAATCCGTTACAAACGTATTCACGTGTTATCGTCTGGTTTTCACCCACACCTCCGGTAAATACAAGTACATCCACACCTTCGAGTGCTGCAATATAGGAACCAATGTATTTTTTTATGCGGTACTCGTACATGTCCCACGCCAACCTTGCGCGTTCATTTCCTTCTTTCTTCGCATTTTCCACATCACGCATGTCCGACGAAATACCTGATACTCCAAGCACGCCACTGTGTTTATTGAACAATGTTGATACTGCCCCGGCACCAATCATCTCTTTTTCCATCAGGAATGTAACAACTCCCAGATCTATGTCACCAGAACGGGTTCCCATCATCAAACCTTCAACAGGAGTAAATCCCATGGAAGTATCTATTGATTTTCCGTCTTTTACTGCACAAACTGAAGCTCCGTTTCCTATGTGTGCTGTAACCATTTTGGTATTTTTATAATCCAGGCCCAGAAAATCGCAGGCACGTTTTGACACGTATCTGTGACTTGTTCCGTGGAAGCCATATCTACGGATACCATATTTTGTATACAATGAATAAGGAATTCCATACATATACGCATAATCAGGCATTGTCTGGTGGAACGCAGTATCAAAAACCGCCACCTGTGGAACGTTGGGCAACAACTCATTGATTGCCTGAATACCGGCTAAATTTGGTGGATTGTGTAAAGGTGCAATGTCGATACATTCAACTATTTTCTGAATTACTTCATCTGTTATTAACACACTCTCGTTAAACTTTTCTCCTCCGTGAACCACACGATGACCAACTGCATTGATTTCATCAAGAGATTTTATGGCACCATGTTTTTCGCTTGTCAAAACACCCAAAATGTATTCAATTGCAATTTGATGTTCAAGGATTTCACCTTTTAAAATAACTTTCTGACCATCTTTTCGTACATGCTTCAGGAACGAACCTTTCATGCCGATTTTTTCCACTCCACCGGTACCTAACTCTTCGTTGGTAACCATATCGAGTAATTTATATTTAACTGATGAACTTCCACAGTTCAATACTAATATCTTCATGTCTCAGTATCTCCTTATTTAATTATATTTCCAAAATCGTCATAAACATAAAAACCTCTGTTTGTACTTACTCCAAAATGTTTTGCACGGAATAAGCGCAATAAAATCGGTGACGGTTTATATTTTAAACTGCCATATTCATCCCAAAGATTTTCCAGCAAACGAACAATCTTTTCAATTCCCATTTGATCTGCGGTACGGAAAACTCCCTGACGGTGTCCGAAACCAACCGTCAAAACCTGATCAATATCTTCAACACTTGAGATGCCCTCCATTAAAATTCCACAGGCTTCGTTTAACTGTATCAGAAATAAACGAATACTAACCAGCCCGGAAGATTCCATCACAGGAATATACTGATGATTAATCAGACGGGCAAACTGACAAACCTTGTCGTAAGTTTCGCTTGAAGTATTTAATCCAGGAACAATTTCGATTATCTGAGAATCAGGAACATTTGACAGGAAATGAAGACCGATACAACGTTCGGTATGTTGCAGTTCAGATGCCAGATCAGTAACAATTACCGTTGATACATTCGACGCAATGATCGCTGTGGGAGACAAAACTCTTTCGAGTTCCACAAAAACTTCCTTGCGTTGGTTAATTCTTCTTTCTCCGGTTTGATCATGATAGCGGATAGCTTCAATGACAAAATCGCAACCACTGAAATCACTAAAATTAGATGTTCCGGTGATGCGGCTTAAAATTGCTTTCTTTTCGTTAACTGTCAGACCCCAGTTTGAGATTTTCTTATCCAGTTTTTCTTCAATCCGGCTGTAAGCATTTGCAATACTTTCTTCCGATGGTTCAAGAAAAACCACTTCCATCCCGTTAAGTGCAGCCGTTGTGGCAATTACACTTCCTTCCTTTCCGCAACCAACAACACCTATGCGGGAAAACAACGTCCGTTTCCGGTTACGTTTACTAAGCCCATAGCGTTCAATTGCTTCAATAATTTCTTCTGCCATATATTTGTTATTTATGAGTTAACTGGTTAGTTCGTTAATTGGTTGGCTGGTTAATTAAAGTTCAAAACAACTAATTAACCGGTTAACCGAAAACTTATTTCATTGCCTGATTGGCGGTGATTGTTATCATTCGAACAATGTCATCTACCGAGCAACCACGTGATAGGTCGTTGATGGGCGCTGCCATACCCTGTAAAATAGGACCAACAGCCTGTGCTCCAGAGAAACGTTCAACCATTTTGTAACCGATGTTTCCGGCCTGCAAATCAGGGAATACCAATACGTTGGCGTGTCCGGCAATTTTGCTTCCGGGCGCTTTACTCTGACCTACCGATGGCACTAAAGCCGCATCGGCCTGCAATTCTCCATCAATCAGCAGTTCAGGAGCCATTTCCTTAGCTATACGTGTAGCTTCCACCACTTTGTCTACCAGTTCGTGTTTTGCACTACCTTTCGACGAGAAACTCAACATGGCGACACGTGGTTCGTATCCGCAAATAACCTGAGCAGTTTTAGCTGTACTTACCGCAATCTGAGCAAGTTCTTCGGCATTCGGATTTGGATTAACGGCGCAATCAGCAAAAACGAGTAAGCCGTTTTCACCGTATTGAGGCGTAGGAGTAAACATTAACAAAGCACCTGAAACAACACTTATTCCCGGCAGCGTTTTTACAATCTGAAATGCCGGACGAAGTACATTTCCGGTAGTATTCTGTGCTCCGGCCAACTCGCCATCCGCATCACCATTCTTTATCATCAGGCAACCCAGATACAAAGGATTTTTCGAAAGCTTTGCAGCTTCTTCCATTGTCATACCTTTACTCTTACGCAATTCAAAAAGTAAGTTGCTGTATTCTCCCATTTTTTCATCAACCTCCGGATCAACAATTTTTGCTTCGGCAATGCTTGTCAGATTGTTTTCAAAAGCCAGTTTTTTAATTTCAGCTTCGTTTCCGATTAAAATAAGCTTTGCTGCTTTTTCTTTCAAAATTATATCCGCAGCTTTTAACGTACGGATTTCAGTACCTTCGGGCAAAACTATCCTTTGCGGATTTGCCTTGGCACGTGCCATAATGTTTTCTAATAAATCCATTTTACTGATATATTGTAAGTTGTAGTAATCTGTGAGGAGCAATTCTTCAGTGCTGAAAAACACTGCAAAGGTACATTTTAAAATCCAAAATTGCAATGTAGAGATGGCAATTTTTGCTAATTATTTGAGTATATGTCAAATTGTATAATAAAAACATCATATTTTTTATAAATACAACTATAAAAACTAAAATGTATCAGTTTATTATAACTCCATTAGATTTGAACAATTATCTGACATAGAATATTGTTAAATCAAAAATAATTAATGATAAAATAAGAAAATAAATATATATTTGCAGACCAAACGGTCGGTTTATGAGTGACACACGAAATTACATATTAAAAACTTCTCTGTTCCTTTTTCTTCAAAAAAGCTATAAAGATGTAACAATGAAGGAGATTGTTGAAAAAACAGGCCTTTCAAAAGGTGCATTTTATCATTATTTCTCTAGTAAAGATCAACTTTTCGAGGAGATTGTCAACATGTTTTTTACTATGGGTGCAGTAGATTATTCATTGTTTGATAAAAGTACGCTGCATGGTTTTTACACTGAATATGCCAATTATCTGAACTCAGTAATGATGAAAATAAATGAGGAATTTTCTGATCCAACGAATAAAAAAAATTCATTCAACTTCTTTCTGATTCTATTTGAAGCAATAAACCGCTTTCCGAAATTTATGACCACAGAACTGGAGATGCATAAAAAAGATATTGAAGCATGGAAGAGTGTAATTGCAAACGCAAAATTAAATGGTGAAATAAATTCAGCAGCAACTAATGAAGATATTGCCAATCTATTTCTGTATTGCAATGATGGGGTCTTCATCAGATATATCAACAATGACAATTCTCTTGATTTCAACGAATTATTACTTACATCATACAATACAATTTATGTTGGATTAAAAGTTTAATTTTTTTAAATAATAACAAACCGAATGGTCGGTTTATAAATTTATGAACGATATTATAATTACTGAAAATCTTTCCAAGAAGTACAAAAATGTGCTGGCAGTTAATAATATTTCATTAACTGTTCGTAAAGGAGAAATTTATGGCTTTCTGGGGCTTAACGGTGCTGGTAAAACCACAACCATCAAGTTGTTACTGGGTATGATTAGGCCTACTTCAGGAACTGTGAAAATAATAAATAAAGATATACGATCGAAGAATTTCAACATATGGAACAAAATAGGCTATATGGTTGAAACACCTCATTCGTATCCAAATCTGACAGTAAAAGAAAATCTTGAAATTATTCGTCGCTTGCGTTATTTAGATGATAAAAATTGTATTGACTCTGTTATTGATAAGCTCAAATTAAAACCCTATGAAAACAGACTTGCAGGCAATTTATCATTAGGAAATGCTCAGCGTCTTGGATTAGCGAAAGCTCTTTTACATCATCCCGAAATTTTAATTCTGGATGAACCTGCTAATAGTCTTGACCCGGCCGGCATTTTAGAAATCAGGGAAATGTTGATTGATTTATCCACAAATCATGGAGTTACAATACTCATTTCCAGTCATATTCTTGATGAAATATCCCGGTTTGCGACAAGAATAGGAATTATACACCAAGGAGAATTAATAGAAGAAATCAGCGCTCCACAACTTGAAAATTTATGTGAGAAAAATCTTTTAGTGAAAGCCGAAAACGTAACTGACACAGAATTGATTTTACGCAAAAATAATATCCAATATAACCTTAATAATAGTGGATTCTTCGTTATAGATGATAAAAATCTGATAAATCATCCTGATTTACTGGCAACAAGACTTGTTAATGAAGGTTGTGCTCTCACTCATTTACAGGTCCATGAAGAAGATTTGGAATCATATTTTTTAAGAACAATTGAAAAGAAAGTAGAATAGTATGAAAAATTTTATTAACACATTAAAAGCCGAACTGATAAAACTAAAAAGATCACGTATAGTAATATTATCAATCTTGTTTTTTATGTTTATTCCTCTTATGATGGGATTATTATTTTTGATTCAGAAACATCCTGAAATATCGGAAAAACTGGGTTTAATAGGCACAAAAGCATCACTCATGAGATTAGGTAAAGGTGATTGGGATTCTTATATGACAATTTTAAATCAGGCAATTGCAGCTATTGGATTAATTGGATTTGGGTTTATTACCAGTTGGATATTTGGATTCGAATTTTCCGACAAAACAATTAAAGATCTCCTTTCTGTTCCCACTTCAAGAACAGCTATAGTAATGTCAAAATTCGTTGTTCTGTCTATATGGAGCTGCATATTAGCTTTTACGTTTTTTATTTCGGGAATCTTGTTCGGAAATATGATTGATATATCTGGCTGGTCATTTGCAACATTTTATTCTCACACTCTGATTTTTATAAAAATATTTCTACTGACCATATTGCTTTCTCCTCTTGTTGCTTTTTTTGCAAGCTATAGTCGTAATTATTTATTACCAATGGGATTCGTAATTCTAACATTAATAATGGCCAATTTTTCCGGGCTGATTGGAGCTGGTTCATATTTCCCATGGGCAATACCGGGTATTTTAAGCATATCTTCCGGAGCATCTGGAATGGAACTACACTTAAGCAGTTATATGATTATTTTAACAACTTGTGTCGCTGGAATTCTAGGAACAATATTTTACTGGAAATTTGCAGATCAACATTAAGGAAATCAGAAACTCCATTTTATCAGCAACCTTGCATCGGTTTTGCGGTTTCCCTGAATGGTTTCGTTACCGCTGCTCAACGTTTCACGATCATCCGCATAAACCGTTTGCGCCAGTTTAAACCACAGTGAAACATTATTATTAATTTCGTATTGCAAATTTACATAATAGCGGCTTCCTAAACCGTAATACATTGGGATTGAAAAAGCATAAAGTATGTCCTTTTCGTAAGAATAAAAACGGTTTTCGTAATTGGTGGCATCAAAAAACTGGATTCTGAAACCCACACTCATGGGAAATTTAGTAAATTTATAACTTACATCCTGCAGAGCTGTAATGCCGTAAGTAGGCTTGTCATTATTCTGATAAACCAGATTACCTTCCAATAAATTTTTGAAACTGAAATTTCCGTACGAATAAACAAGCTGATACCGTAAAGATGCTTTTTTAAAAGGAACAATAACCGGCAATGTAGCATCCGAACCGGAAAGATTCGCCTGTTTTTCTTCGTATTTTAATCGCCAGAACATTGATAACGTTCGCTTTGAAGCAAAATCGGACTGCAACAAATAATCGCTGCCTGTTGACGGAGCATCGATTCCGAATTTTGGCCACGGGAAACGGTAACTGTCGGCATAAGCCGAAAATTTCCACTTTCGGAACGGTCGTATTTCGGCACCCAGATAAAAGCCGGTTTCATTATTTATCCGCGAAGTTTCCGAAAAAGCCGTCGCGTAAAAAGTATCGTATTCAGGGGAAAAATAACGGTGCAAGGCAACCAGACTGACAGAAGAAGTCGGTGAAAATGAAAAACCGTTTAATGTGGCAACAGAGCCATTATCTGTCATGCCCGTTTCGCCGAAAAGATTGAGCTTTTTCCATCGCATCCGGTAATGAAAACCTCCGGTGGTTTGTGTATTTCCCGAAAAATAAAAATAATTATACACCGATTCATCCGGATCCAACCGGGCACTGAGAAGTGTATGAACAAGTGTGAACCCAATCTGAAAATTGGAATGTGTATAAGTAGCATTTGCTCCCGCTACCTGCTGATTGACGGTATGTTTTTTAGCCAGTTCGGATTCAGTACGATGCGCTCCTGTTTTGTAAATACTTGTAAATGCCCCGTTTATTGTATCTCCATCGATCATTTTGTTGGAATAAAAGGCTGTGATTTCAATATCTTTATATTGAATGGTAGCTCCGGCACCACGAAAAAAATTATATTCGTCAGTCGAACTGTATTTTTTAAGCCCTGAAGTGCGGGGAGAAACGTTCAAAACATATGACGATTTCCCGATTCCGAATTCCGGCCGCAACACAAGCCCCTGTCCGAAATTTGCTCTGAAATCACCAGCAACAAATGTTTTAAATTTTCCAAAATTATTCAACTGAACATAAACAGAATAGAAATCATATCCTTTGTTTTTATTCCCCCAAAACTGCTCACCTGCATCTTTTTCGGCTGTCAAACCTGCTAAAACCCTGTCTTTATAATGATAGCGGTACTTCAGCGAATTGTAAATTGAATTCCCCAGATAATTTTGAGAATTATTCTCCGCATCTTCCTGATTTTCATCATAATAATATTCATATCCTTCTTTGGTTTCAAGTCCTTTATCCAGTCGGAACAGAAGATCGTTTTTGCCGTACTTAATCAAATCTTTCCAGTAAATCTTTTTGCCGGGATCATTCCCCTCTCCTACTTTTATAAACGGCAACATGCGCCTTATGTCAGTCATATCCAATCCGTCAATCAATTGCAATTCGTAAATGGTTTGCATGGGTCCGGATTCATAAACATACGCAAGAATATTTTCAATTTGATTTTCGGAAAGAAACGGTAATTTTTCCAGTTCTTCGCGGGTAGCTTTGTTCAGATTAACCGGATTTTGGGCACAAAACATTAGATCTTCGTAAAAACTATCGTAATCAATCGTTTCTTCACTTTCGGCAGTGTATTGTTCAAAAATATCGGCAATTGTCTGTTCGGTTGTGCCCGTTACGTCCTGTGCTCTTAACACATAAGAACAAAAAAAGAAAAAAACTGAACAGATAATAATCTTTTTCAATTGAAACAAACGTTAATGTATTGATTTTGAAATACTTTTATTTATGTGAAGAAAACCTGTATCTTATTGATGCGAAAGTATTTAAGCCAAGTAAAGGATGCAATTCACAATTAAAATCAATCAGAACTTTACTCATATTAAACCCCATTCCGATACAGGGCACAAGATAATCAGAACCGTACGCACCTATTTTTACCGACATTTTTTCCAGCATTTGATATTCGAAGCCGGTGGCAAACCGGTAATTACTGCTTATTTCCTTATCAATCTGAGTTTTCCATACCAATTCTCGGGACAAATGATACTGAGTTCCCAGACTAAAAATTGAAGGAATGCGTTTAATTACATAGTCAGTTTTGATATTGCTCTGAAAAGGATTAAATGACTGAAAACCAATATTAAAACCGGGCGATAGTTTTACAGAAAGCCCTATTTGTGGTAAAAAAGCTCCCCTGTACGAATTGGAAGCAGAAAAATAGGCAGCATAATAATTGAATTGAAGTCCAAGGGCAAATTTATTGGAATAATTTCGGGCAAAACCGATTCCAAACTGCATTTCGTGATACAGGGAATATCCGAAATAATTGAATGAAATTCCTACATTCAGCAACTTTGAAGGAATGCCAAACTGCACGGTTTTAGAAAATAATTCTGATAATAAATAACGGTTTTCAATAGAGATGCCAACTTCCGGTTGTTGAATAAAAGCCAGCATGGATGGATTATTAAATGACGACCAGTTTTGAGTGTCGGATACTGATGTCTGAGCTATTGAAACGGAACCCGGTATGATTTCAGATATTTGAGAATACATTATCTGAAACATAAGAATCCCTAGGAAAAGCAAAAATGTCCTTTTCATAATTATCTAAGGTATAGGATTTAAACAAACAAACGGAACAAGGGTTAACTTAATTTTTTCAAAAGTATAAAAAAGTTTTGAATTAACAACTAAAGTCTTAAAAAAGTATGATTTGGAACAAATATTGCAATAAATCCATTAGTAAATAATTTATAATTAATTTTGATGAGATGTATAAAAAAGCAATAATATTATTTTTTGTATGTATATCTGCTTTGATTACACCGGTTTATGCCCAGAATGATAAGACTGATCCAGACTTTGTGCCTTCAGGAGGTGCCAGATTGTTGACTCAGGTAGTCGGGAAAGATACACTTTTGCTTGCTTACCTGCATGACATATGGGTATTCCCCCAAAACAAATTTAAAAATAAAGCTCAGGAAAAATATTACTGGAAAACGGTGAGGGATGTAAAAAGAACTTTGCCGTATGCCAAACTTGTAGCCAGTGAAATAGCTTCAATAAACGCTAAACTTGCCAACATGAAAAATGATAAAGAACGTAAAAAATATCTATCTGTTTACGAAAAAGAAGTTTTTAAAAAATACGAACCCGACTTAAGAAAAATGTCAATAAATCAGGGGCGGTTGCTCCTGAAATTAATTGACCGTGAATGCAATGAGTCTTCATACAATCTGATAAAAACATACAGAGGAAGTTTATCCGCGTTTTTCTGGCAGGGTGTGGCATTTGTTTTTGGCTCTAATCTGAAATCGGAATATAACGCCAATGATAAAGATAAAATTCTGGAGAGAGTGATTTTACTTGTAGAAGCAGGACAGATTTAATATGAAAAATACAACAGAAAATCAGGACGCCGGAAACAATACTCCGGAAGAAATTAAAGCGGAAAAAAACAGAATTCGCAATGAAATAATGAATCTGAAAGCCGGACTTGCTGATTCCGGGAAAAAAAATCAATCGGATATTGTTTTCGGAAAAATAGAACTTTTGCCCGAGTTTATAATGGCAGAAACTGTTTTCCTTTACTGGTCGTTACCAGACGAACTTCCGACACATGCTTTTGCAGAAAAATGGAGTAACAAAAAGAAAATAGTTCTTCCGGCAGTCGTTGGCAATGAAATAGTTTTAAAGGTATTTATTTCGGAGAATGAAATGAAAACAGGAGCCCTGAATATTTCCGAGCCTGACACTTCTGAGAATTATTCAGGAAAAATCGACCTGATTATTGTTCCGGGAATAGCATTTGACAGGAACAAGAACCGGCTTGGAAGAGGAAAAGGCTTTTATGATCGTTTTTTCAAGAAGGATTTAATGACTAAAATCGGGGTAGGATTTGATTTCCAGCTAAAAGATTCAATCCCGACAGATGAATTTGATGTACCAATGAGTAAAGTTATAACTCCTTATGAAACAATCGAATAATTTTTTTATCGTTGAAAAATTATTCTTCCGGAACCAAATCATCTTCTTTCGTCAGAACCTTTTCACCTTTCCGGTAATAATAAACTAATCCGTATGATGAACATTTGTTAATGCGCGAAAAAGGCGGTTCGTTTTTGTACTGAGCTTCCACCTGATTCCAGATATCCAGAATAATTTCATCCCCCTTTTCGCGAAGCCCGACCAATTCTTCCCAGTTTCGGTTCGTTGTGCTTTGATGCAATTTTTGAGTGGATTTATATTCCTTAAATACCTCGTAATGAACTTTCACTTTGGCAATGGCCGGATTATAAATGGGCAATCCTCCGTTTCTGATTCGTTCATTTTCGCCATCCACAATGTATTTTCCCCATTGAATGAGAGCTGCCTCCGTACTTAAATCCGGAACTGTATGCACATTTGGATCCAAATGATAAAAAAGCTTATGATCCTTTTTTATATCACCACGAATAACCGACAGATTGAAAACCTGTATAAAATGTGAAATGTAAAGTCGTGCGTTGTGCACTATTTGCTGGTATTTTTTATTGGCGGAAACCTGACTTTCGAGAGTTTGCTGATATTGAATCAATTGTTTCTCAAAAATATTGAGATATGTCTTTGCTTCGTGTATTGTTTTAAAAGAAACAACCTGCTCTCCGAAAGTTTGTCTGTCGGCTTGTTGGATAGCAGTTCGTAATGCGCGTAAACGGGCTTGATCAGTGTTAGGTAGTCGGCGGTAGGGCATGAAAATCAATTAATAATTAATAATTCGTATTTTACTCCGTATTCGTACAAAAAGGAGTGAAAAAAGATTACTTGTCAATTGTTAATTGTCAATTGTCAATTTTGTTATCCCCGCAAAGATAAAAAATTATTCTTGTCGAAACATTAATTTTTCGGCTAATTTTCTCAATTCTTGCTTTCTATTGTCCAAAACCGACACTTTTTCGAGATTTGCGATGGCCTTTGTATAAAAAAACTGCATCTTATCTTCGCAAATCTGCTTTACACCGAGTTTACTAAAAATTGATGTTACCGCTTTTATTTTTTCTTCCGACCGACTTTTGTCCGAAATTTTAAGCCAGCTTTGCAATTCCGCAGCAACTTCATTTTTTGCCAGATCAAGCGCATGAATCATCATGAAGGTTTTTTTGTTGCAAAGGATATCTCCCCCGATTTTTTTCCCGAATGTCGCTTCATCACCGTACACATCCAGCAAGTCATCCTTCAACTGAAACGCCAACCCTATATTAATTCCAAAATCGTAAAGCAGCGAAGCATCCTCCTCTCCCGCTCCACCTATAATTGCGCCCGATTTTAAAGCACAACCAAGCAGAACAGCTGTTTTTAACCGTATCATCTCAAGGTAATCATCGGCTTCCACATTTTCCCTTTTTTCAAAATCAACATCATATTGCTGACCCTCACAAATTTCAGCGGCAGTTTGTGAAAACAAATCCAGTACCGGCTTTAAAAACGGCGATGGAGATTTTGCAATGTATTGGTACGAAGCAATTTGCATTACGTCTCCGGAAAGAATGGCCGTGTTATCATCCCATTTTTTGTGTACCGTTGGTTTTCCGCGGCGGACGTCCGCGTGGTCCATAATATCGTCGTGCAACAAAGTAAAATTATGGAAAATCTCCAGTCCAAGTGCTGTATTCACAGAAGGTTGGATATCTTCGGAAAACAAGTTACAAGCCATAAGTGTCAGTGCCGGACGAATTCTTTTACCACCCATCGAAAGCACATAACCAATGGGCTCATACAAACCACGTGGCTCTTTACTCCAGTTAATTTTATCTATTTCTGCAGAAACAATTTGAGATATTTCGTCGAATGTTTTCATATTTCGTCAGTTACGGGTTACAAGTTACGAGTTACAAGTTAGGAACGAGGGAACAAATCTGATTTCTTGTAGCTTGTAACTCGTAACTATGATAATTCATTTTCAATAATTTCTGTCATCACGGCTTTGATGTCCAGTCCGGCAGCAGCAATCTGTTGCGGGATAAAACTTGTAGCTGTCATGCCGGGTGTGGTATTCACTTCGAGCAGGTTAATCACATCTCCTTCGGAAATAATATAATCAATCCGCACTATACCTTTGCAACCTAAAATGTCATAAATTGCGGAAGTCAGCTTTTGAACACGTTCGGTCAGTGAAGCGCTGATGCGTGCCGGTGTTATTTCCTGTACCTGACCTTTGTATTTGGCGTCGTAATCAAAAAACTCGTTCTCGCTCACGACTTCAGTAACAGGCAAAACCTGCGCTTTGTTCTTCGTTTTATAAATACCACAGGTGATTTCTGTTCCTGACATAAAAGCTTCAATCATAACTTCGTGCCCTTCAGAAAATGCCAGTGCTATCGCCGGTTGTAGCTGTTCCTCGTTTTTCACTTTCGTCACCCCGAAACTGCTTCCGCCAACATTGGGTTTTACAAAACACGGAAAACCAATTTTCTGTGCCACTTCTTCATTTGTCACCGTTTGTCCTTCACGCAAAACCAGCGATTCTGAAATTTTTACTCCGAAACCTTTAAGATACTGATTACAGGTAAACTTATTAAATGTGATAGCCGCAGCCAATACACCGCAACAGGAATAAGGTAAACCTATCAAATCAAAATATCCCTGAAGAATTCCGTTTTCGCCCGGCGTGCCATGAATGGTAATATACGCGAAATCGAACACGAATTTTTCACCTTTTCTCGTAAAACTGAAATCGTTTTTATCAATACTGATTTTTTCTGTATCCGACCATTCTACCTGCCAGATTTTCCCTACAATGGTTACAATGTAAATGTTGTAACGCTCTTTGTCCATAAACGAATACAGTCCCGCTGCACTTTTCAGCGAAACAACCACTTCCGATGAATCTCCACCCGCAACTATGGCAATATTCTTTTTCATATGATTCACAACCCTTTAAGGGAAATAAAATTAATATTTTTATATATAATAATTCTGTAAAAAAATTCTCATTCATCAGCCAGCGCTTTGGCATAAGTCCGCCACTTTTCAATCAGCTGCTGCATATCATCCGGCAATTCGCTGTCGAAGTGCATAAACTCCCCTGTACGTGGATGATTGAATCCCAGTGTTTTAGCATGAAGTGCCTGCCTTGGACAAATTTCAAAACAATTTTTTACAAACTGTTTGTATTTCGCGGCTGTTGTGCCTTTCAGAATATCGTGTCCGCCATAGCGTTCGTCGTTGAACAATGTATGACCGATATGTTTCATGTGAACACGTATCTGATGAGTACGCCCTGTTTCGAGGCGGCATTCCACAAGTGTAACATAAGCGAGGCGTTCTATCACTTTGTAATGCGTTACAGCATGTTTCGCGGCCGGATTTTCTCCTTCGGGAAAAACGGTGAACAACATTCTGTCTCTCGGATCACGCGCCAAAGCTCCTGTAATAGTTCCTTCGTCTTCTTTTACATTGCCCCATACCAACGCCTGATAGCGACGTTGTGTTGTTTTATCAAAAAATTGTTTGCCAAGATTCGCCTTTGCCTCTTCAGTTTTTGCTATAAGAATTAACCCGGATGTATCTTTATCGATCCTGTGAACCAATCCAATACGGGAATCATTCGGATCAAATTCGGGATGATCTTTCAGATGCCAGGCAATAGCATTAAGTAAAGTTCCGTCAAAATTACCAAAACCCGGATGAACCACAAGATCAGGTTGTTTATTCACAAGAATTATATCATCATCTTCATAAACAATTTTTATCGGAATATCCTGTGGAATAATTTCAAATTGTGAGGGCGGGTATGCAAGTACAATTGTAATTACATCGAGAGGTTTAATGCGGTAATTCGATTTGACCGGTTTTCCGTTAACAAGAATATTTCCGGCTTCGGCAGCTTCCTGTATCCGGTTGCGCGATGTATTGGACATGCAGTTAACCAGATACTTATCTATCCGGATCATTGCCTGACCTTTATCCACCACAAAACGGAAATGCTCGAAAAGTTCCTGCCCCTCCCCTGCTTCAGTCAGCTCAGCAACATCTTCGGATTCTAATTCGTCGAATAATTCTGTTACCACTTTTTGTTCGGTTAATGTAATAAATCAAAAAAACAAATATCCGGTATTAGAAAAACTGTTCATCGGAATCATCTTGCTTTTTCGTTTTTTCAGGTTTTTTATTTACCAACGATTTATCGGTGGTTAACCATATATCAATATGACTTCCTGCCGGAAGCGAAGTGTTTTCCGCAGGACTCTGACGATAAATTACATAGTCGGATTCGTTTCCCGAAGGTGTTTCATCGTAATTTACCGCACCAATCACAAAACTGCTTATCAAAACTTCCTGACGGGCCTCGTCAAGCCCCATTCCACTGAGCGATGGAACTACAGCTATACTGTCACCCAATCCGCTTCCTACAACCAGAATTAAAGAACTTCCTTCCGGAATACGGGTGCCGGGCATTACGCTTCTGCCTCTGAATTTTACATCTGTCACCAAATCTTTGTATTCCGAAGGAGTATACTCCACACTTCCAACATTTAAACCTATGGATTTCAACATTGCATCAGCCTGACGATAAGATATATCGCTTACATCGGGCAACGGTACCTGACGAACCTGAAGTGAATTGATAATCAGATAAATTGCACGGTTACGTTTAACTGTCGAACTGGCCGGAGGTATCTGATCAATAATGGTTCCGAGTTTTTTATCCCTGACATAAACCGAATCAATCACTTTTGGAAACAAGCCCTGTTTTGCCAGAACAGCCTGAGCTTCTTCCTGATACAAACCACGCAAATCGGGAACTACTTCCGATTCTCCGTGATGTGTATAAAAATCAGCTGCTATCAATGCGAGCCAGGCCAAAGCAACAAATATTATAATGGCAAGTAGTACTCTTTTAAGTAAAAAGCCCCAGAATGTTTCTTTCCAAAATTTTTTAAAATCCATGTCAGGTTGAAATTAATAGAACTTATAATCAGGATATTGATCGGATGATAAGTTGTAAAACATTATTTTGCAATTGAACGTCAAAAATAATGAATTAATTGTTTATGAAGGGTATAAAAACAAAAAAAGTAAAAACTTATAGGAAGTCTTTACTTTCTTTATACTGTTTTGCAGAATCATTACGCTTTGTGACGACCTTCATCAGCAACTGTAAGTTTTGCTCTACCTTTGGCACGGCGGGATGCTAATACTCTGCGTCCGTTAGCAGTTGCCATTCTTTCACGAAATCCGTGTTTGTTTCTTCTTTTTCTTTGTGAAGGTTGGAATGTCCTTTTCATTGCTTTTGTATTTTATGTTATTACTTTCCGGGTTTGGGACTGCAAAAATAGATGTTTTTTTTGAATCTGCAAACTGTTGATAACTTTTTCTTTTAAAAATAAGGTTATTAGACAAAATATAAACAGAGTCAGAATTTTTATTTATGTTTGTGAGTAATTATTGCATAAATATGATTTCCTTTTCAACTTATATCTAATTCACTAAATTGAACATGCCATGAAAAAAATAGGAATTTTATTTGCTTTTATGCTGTCGTTTTTTCTCGTTTCAGCTCAAAACCTGAAACCGTATATTGTTGGTTTTGAAACTACTGACGCAATTGCCGCCACGCAGGCTAAAGTGGTAAAGGCACTTGAACAAAACGGAATTAAAGTAGCAGGGCAATATCAGCCAGCCAATGATAAAAACCGCTGGATAATTATTTTTACTTCTGACGAACTGATAAATTCGATTAAAAAAACAGGAGGATTAACCGGCTTCGCGGCCACTCTCCGAATTGGTATAACTGCCGAGAACGGAAAAACCGTTGTTTCGTATACTAATCCGGAATACTGGGGAAACGCTTATTTCAGAAATGATTTTGATCAGGTATCTGCCAATTATAAAACACTGAATGACCATTTAGTAAGCGCTTTAAAAGCCACTGACGAATTCAACGGTAAATCTTTTGGTTCAAAAAACGGATTGACCGCCAAAGATTTACGAAAATACCATTACATGATGGCAATGCCCTATTTTGATGACGTGGTGGAACTTGCAAAATTTGATACCTATGCAGCTGCC
>MTLE01000868.1_pt1 | contig 21085 bp, 19 predicted proteins | sample 1982461 | NCBI WGS metagenome assembly MTLE01 (sample SAMN05712605, study PRJNA340218) | biofilm metagenome | isolation source: sample SPL anode biofilm adapted to -200 mV | place: USA | collected 2012-02-03
TTCAAGAGTTGATAGCTTTTCTCGAATCACTGTTGAATCAGTTGTTGGTGCAACAAGCACCTGACTGTCATTATCATAAGCAATAACCGCAATCCTTGCCTGCTCACTTTCTACCGCAAAACGGTTAATCAAGTCAATCGTCGCTTGCACTAAATCATTTGTTCCGAAATCAAGCGCATGTGTGACCGACAAAGGGATAAGAAAGAAAATCTCTAAACAGAAAGTTATGATCATTTTTTTCATATACAATATCCTCCGATATTATATACGCTAAAAATGTTCAGATGTCACAAAGTAAATAAAAAGAATCAAAACTAAGTTTGACTCTCTGTTTTATTATCAAAACAAGTTAGACTGCCTAAACATCAAGAAAATCGTATCTGAATCGTCAATTTCATCGCCCCTTTGCCCTCTGAAATATTGAGAACACCCGCTCCTGTTCGACTGGAAGAAGGTGAATCAAATTTCGTATGCTGATACAAGTAATCTTTTAAACGATTTCTGTCGTAGATATGGTAACAAACAATATCACCATCTTTTTTGACAATAACATAGCCACCATTCGCCTCATCTAATCCAGTCCATTTTGTTTTTGGTACCATGCCTAAAGCAATCGCAACTAACAAATCTTTTACTTTATATTCGACTAATTCTTGATCACTAAATTCATAATAGTGTCGACAAAGATAAGCGACGACATCAGAAATTTTTTTACCTTTGACAAAGTAAGAAGACAGGAAAAGCAAACTCAGTAATTCTGGCATTTTATAATCAATCATAGCTAGATTATGGTAAAAAGTTCGGTCTAGCAATCTATTAAATTCTAACTCATATCCGTTTGCGCATAAAAATTCAATTCTATCTTTAATTTTTGACCCACTCGTCACCGCATTAACTTGCTCAGCTAACTTTTCATCAATATCATGAGATAGGATAAATTCAGCTGTTGTTGCACTTGATGCGTTCAGTAAAGTTGGCGTACCACCTAAATATGACTTGATACTAAAATCAATGATTGGCTCAGTTCCTGTATAATCATCATGAATTTGTACGGTCAAATCACCTTTTCGACTACTTTCAGCCTTGACTTTTGTTACAGCAATATCATTAAGTAAATCAGAAATCTCAGGAATCGCAAAACTACTACCTCTAGCAGTTCTAATTTCATTCAAGAGTTTTGGCGCCATATCAACGAATTTTTGAATTGGAATCTCTAGGCTTTCATTATCAGAACGAATTAAAATCAACTTATTTGCCTCATCACGAGTATATGATTTATTTTCACGAATAACCTTTAGAACAGAGTAAAATGTTTGCTCAATCCTATTTAAATTTTCATCAGCAGCATAGATTTTACCGTCCGCTAAAATGGAAAAGAAAACATAGAGCTCTGACCACTCGCCTTTATTGAATTTTTTCATTGTCCCACCGCATAATTATTTTCTCGATTTTCAGCCAAAAATAACTGTTCTTTCATACTATCTGCCACAGCTTTCATCATGGGTACAGCGACGGAATTACCAAATTGTCGATACATTTGTGTCCGTGATACAGGGACTTTAAAATCATCAGGAAACCCCATCAAACGTTTACATTCCAATTCGGAAAGTAGTCGAATGCCTGTTTCTCCACCCTTGACAAAAGTTCCGGTCAACCGCTGAATTTTATGATAACTTGCTACCAAAGTTTTGACTTGAATGTCTGAAGTTTCATCTATAATTTGAGGTTTCCCATCATTTTTCTTAAACAAATACGATTTTTGGAGATGTTCAGAAATTTTATAGCCACTAGGATTTTCCTCTAAAATTGTTCTAACTGGTACATGTTCATCTGAGCCTTGCGGCAAATCATAGTCAGTAATACCCAAATCTTCCCGAAAACCAACAATTACAACACGTTTTCTAACTTGTGGCAGACCATAATTTTGCGCATCTAAAACATCTGAAAAAACATGATAGCCTGCTTCTTTCAGAGCTTCTTTGATAATTCTAAAAGTTTCACCATTTTGAATCGTCAATAAACCTTGCACATTTTCAAGTAAAAACATTTTAGGTTGATGATATTTGATAATACGTAAGACATCAAAAAATAAGGTGCCTTGTGTTGCATGCGAGAATCCCTCCCGCTTACCAATCATACTAAAAGGTTGACAAGGAAAGCCCGCTAATAAAACATCATGCTTAGGAATATCTTCCTCTTTGATTTGCGTAATATCCCCAAAAGGTTTTTCGCCAAAATTCGCCTCATAGGTCGCAGCTGCAAACTTATCCCATTCGGAGCTAAAAACCGCTTTTGTCTGCTCATCTTCAAAGGCTTGTCTAATCCCACCAATGCCTGCAAATAAATCAATAAAAGTGAGTTTATCTTGCGGTATTTCGCGATTTTGCTTATAAACCATGAAATTCGCAAGCCCTTCCCCAATCAAAAATTCACAGCGACTTGAAAAACTATCTCCGTATTCAATCGGTGCATTCATCACTTCTTCGTATAATTCTTCTGGAATATAAATATTTTTTTGTTTTTTCTTCTCTAATTCGCTCTTGGCTTTTCTGCCAGCGCCCGCTCTTTTTCCGCCTGTCATCTGTCAATATCCTTTCTACGATTTCACTCCGTAAAATCTTGAAACTTGACCTACGCTTACGCTACAGCCAAGCGGGGTCATTCGCAAACTTTGTCCGCTCAAAGGCTTCCAGAATAATACTTCAACATCAGTATAGACTTTTATTTTTGAAAAAGCAAGTTGTTTAATCATTTTTTATTCCGTAATGCTTATATCGTTCTTTTAAGACTTTCATTTTCTATCAAGTTATTTATAGCTATTCTATCAAATAAAAACACCATCTACAAAATTTGCAAATGGTATCAGTATTTTATTCCAACTTCTCTTTCAAATAACGCCCCGTATAAGACTCTGGTACCTGCGCCACTTCTTCTGGTGTCCCAACAGCCAGCACCGTACCACCACCGATACCGCCTTCGGGGCCGAGGTCGATGATATGATCAGCTGTCTTAATCACATCCAGATTATGTTCAATGACAACGATTGTATTGCCCTGTTCAACCAAACGGTTGAGGACTTCAAGCAGGGTCGCAATATCTTCTGTGTGGAGACCTGTCGTCGGCTCATCTAAAATATAGAATGATTTACCAGTTGAGCGTTTTTGAAGCTCACTTGCCAGTTTCATCCGTTGGGCTTCGCCACCAGAAAGTGTTGTTGCAGGCTGTCCTAATGTCACATAGCCCAAACCAACATCGACAATCGTTTGTAGTTTCCGCTCAATTTTTGGAATGTGCTTGAAGAAGTCAACTGCATCGGACACGCGCATTTCAAGCACCTCTGAGATATTTTTCTCCTTATAATGGACTTCCAATGTCTCAGAATTATAACGTCTACCATGGCAAATTTCACATGGCACATAAACATCTGGCAAAAAGTGCATCTCAATCTTGATAATACCGTCACCAGAGCAGGCTTCACAACGACCACCCTTGACATTAAAGGAGAAACGACCTTTTTTATAACCACGAATCTTGGCTTCATTGGTATTGGCGAATAAATCTCGAATATCATCAAAAACTGAGGTATACGTCGCAGGATTGGAACGCGGTGTCCGACCGATTGGACTTTGGTCAATATCAATCAAACGCTCAATTTTTTCATAACCTGAAATTGATTTATATTTACCAGGCTTATCACTGTTATGATTAAGTTTTTGCGCCAAAGCTTTTTTAAGAATGGTGTTTACTAGAGTTGATTTACCAGAACCAGAAACGCCAGTTACTGCTGTCATCAGACCTAAAGGAAAGGCAACATCTAAATTTTGTAGGTTATTCTCAGTTGCACCTTTAATGGCAACAGTTTTCTCTGGATCTACTGGTCGACGAACGTCTGGTACTAGAATTTTTCGCTTGCCAGACAAATATTGACCTGTGATAGATTTTTTATTTTTGGCGACTTGCTTAGGTGTGCCAGCAGCGATAATTTCACCACCCAAATCACCAGCACCAGGACCGATGTCAATCAAGTAATCTGCTGCCATCATGGTATCTTCATCATGTTCAACGACGATGAGCGTATTTCCTAAATCGCGCATTTTTTTCAAAGACTCAATCAAACGATCGTTATCACGCTGATGCAAGCCAATCGACGGCTCATCTAGAATATAAAGGACACCAGATAAGTTTGAACCAATCTGCGTTGCCAAACGAATCCGCTGACTTTCACCACCTGATAAAGTCCCAGAATTACGAGACAAGGTCAAATAGTCCAAACCAACATTTTTCAAAAAGCTCAAGCGATCTCCGACTTCTTTGATAATCGGACGGGCAATCATGGCTTCATTTTCTGACAAGACCAGTGACTGAATCAAGTCCAAGTGCTCACCAATCGGTAGGCTTGACAAGTCTGCAATGTCATAACCTGTTTCGCCATTCAACTTGACAGACAAGGCCTGTTCATTCAAACGCTTCCCGTGACAAGTTTGACACGGTAAAGCATTCATATAAGCCCGCATTTGGGTTTTCGTACTGTCAGAGCCAGTCTCATATCGTCTGAAAATATTAGGTACAATCCCGACAAAAGCCATGTCCAAATCACGCAGACCAAAATCTCCCTCGTGATAAAAATGGAAGACTTTGTCCCCTGACCCATAAAAAATCAAGGTTTTTTCATCTTCTGTTAGTTGCTCAAAAGGGGTGTCTAAATCAACGTTGAAAGCCGTCATTGCCTGCTCCAAAACGGCAGGATAGTAGGTCGATGAGCCTGAATACCACGGCACGACCGCGCCCTCGCGAATCGTTTTCGTCGCATCTGGCACGACCAAATCAAGGTCAACTTCCAAGCGCATGCCGAGACCATCACAGTCAGAACAAGCACCTTGTGGCGCATTGAACGAAAACAAACGTGGCTCAAGCTCAGGGACAGAAAAGCCACAAATCGGACAGGCATAGTATTCACTGAACAGCAACTCATTGCCATCCATAGTATCAATTTTGACATAGCCATCACCTTGACGCAAGGCCGCCTCAACCGAGTCAAACAACCGCCCACGAATCCCGTCTTTGAGGACAATTCGGTCAATCACGATGTCAATATCATGTTTCTTATTCTTCTCTAGCTCAGGCACTTCGGATACATCATAGACCTCGCTATCCACCCGCACCCGAACATAGCCGTCCTTTTGGATTTTCTCGAAAATCTTCTTATGTTGACCTTTTTTAGCGCGGACAATGGGCGCTAAAATCTGGAGCCGTTGCTTTTCAGGCAGAGCCAAAACACTATCGACAATTTCCTCGACAGATTGTGCTGTAATTTTACCATGACCGTTGATACAGTAGGGTGTGCCAATCCGTGCGTAAAGCAGACGCAGATAGTCATGGATTTCTGTAACCGTGCCAACCGTTGAGCGTGGATTCTTAGAAGTCGTCTTCTGGTCAATTGAAATCGCAGGTGATAAACCGTCGATACTATCAACATCTGGCTTATCCATGTTCCCAAGGAACTGACGGGCATAAGCCGAGAGACTCTCAACGTAGCGTCGCTGTCCTTCGGCATAGAGTGTATCGAAAGCTAGTGATGATTTTCCCGAGCCTGAAAGTCCTGTCATCACGACTAATTTATCTCGCGGAATCGTGACGTCTATATTTTTTAAATTGTGGGCGCGAGCCCCATGAATGACAATATTTTCTTGTGCCAAGTTAGCCCCTTTCATGCATCATATTTGATATCACTTTTATACTTGTCTAACTATATAAAGCATACGCAACTTTTGAGCTATTTTTGTCAGTTAGTCAACGGCTAAGCAGTAATCTAGTGACTAAGATTTTTTCAAAAATCAAGTCTACTGTATATAGCGTGGTACCTAATGCGCTGAAGCGCAAAGTGCCAATGCCAAAACCACCAAGGCACGTCAGACATAGCTACTTATCTAAGCGCTAAAGCGCCAAGATAGTTGAAAGCAATGGAGGCAATGAAGTTACCATCAGAAAGTGTATGTTTTAGATAGTTAAACGAGTATAACTGGCAAGCAATATACAACTACCTCTAGTATAACATTTTAACAATTGAATAGGCAGCATTTGAATTTTCTGTCTAACAAATTCCCACCTGCTTTAACTCTTGCAGTTTCTCAACCAATCGTTTGATGTCATCTCGATCTAATCGTGCAATATTGAGTCGAATTGCAGGTGTTTTGTCACCAAAAATAAAACTAGGTAGACACAAAATACCAGCCGCTAAAAAGGCATCTATCTGTTTTTTTGTCAGCGTATCCGTTGACAATTTGAGCCAGACATAAAAGCCACCTGCTGGGCGATGACAAATAAAATTCTGACCGATTAGGTCGAAAAAATAGGACATTCTAGCACTGATTTTAGCACGTAAAGTAGCAATTTTATCTTGAAAAGTCACATCTGATAAGGCATAATTAGCCAAGACCTGTGGAAAAATACTGAGCGTCAAATCTAAATCTTGCCGAGCCGTTGACAGTTTTTGCAGGACGGCTGACGGGGCACTAATCCAACCAATTTTTGTCGTTGAGCCGATGATTTTAGACAAAGAGCCGATATAAATCACATTTTGCGGATCTAATTGTTTTAAAGGTGGTAGCGTCATGTGCTTATCAAATGGTAACAGACCAAAAGCATCGTCCTCAATAATCGGAATCTTGTAAGTCTGGCATAATTTGATTAAAGCCTGTCGGCGTGCTAAAGACATGGTCGTGCCAGTGGGATTTTGAAAGGTTGGGTTGAGCATGACTAACTTGACACGATGCTTTAATATCTCATTTTCGAGACAATCCAAACGCATCCCTTGTTCATCCATTGGCACACCAAATAGGCGAATACCCGCAGTCTGAAACAAATTTAAGGCATATAAAAATGAGGGTTGACAAATCGCAACTGCATCGCCACTATTAAGCAAGGCTTGAACAATCAAGAAAATCGCCTGATGCCCTCCTGAGGTGATCATCAGCTGCTCAACTGGTAGCGTAAACCGATAATCTTGTGCAACAAGATTTGATATCGCTTGACGGAGTGGAAAATACCCTAATGCGTCTTGATTTTTATCAGCTTCAATAAAATCTCGCCAGTTTGACTGAGGCAAATCAAATGCAGGCACTAAATCAAGAGGTAACTCACCTGTATAGGCATCAATCACGCCTTTTTTCTGACTTTTTTCTTTGATTTGTGTCATCAACAATTGGTGTTCATCAGGTTGCTGCCCCTGAATCAACTGGTGCCAACCTACTACTGGTTCTTGACTTAGCCCCCATTTGTCATCATTAATCATTGTCCCACTGCCTTGTTGACGCTTGATAATGCCTTTAGACTCTAGCTCAGTCATAACGCGTACAATTGTTGAGCGATTAACACCAATTAAAGCTGCCAGTTTTCGCTCAGATGGTAATTTTTGACCTGGTAATAGCTGACCACTTTGAATATTTTGGGTGATGTGCTTTATGATTGACTGATAGATAGGCGTCTTTTGTGTTCTCTCAATGTCCCAATTCATCTTGCAAACCTTTCTGGTAAATTGGATGGTTAAAAAACAATCCAATTGGTTGTTCCATTTAGGATACCAAATGATAGAATAGATTGCAAGAGAAAAAATAAAATAAGAAATGAAGATAGAAGATGAAAACAAAGAAAAAGACGCTAACTATTGCCGGAAGTGATGCGACAGGTGGTGCTGGCTTACAGGCTGACTTAAAGACTTTTCAAGAATATGGTACTTTGGGTATGAGTGCCATAACGTCAATAGTGACGATGGATGTTAATGATAATTGGTCGCATACTATTGAAACGATTGAACCAGAGATTGTTGGGCGCCAATTAGACACTATTTTTGCGGGTGGCAAGCCAGATGCACTAAAAACAGGTATGTTGGGCGATATTCGGACGATTACTGTCGTACGCGATGCGATTGAACGTTATCAACCGAAAAATATTGTCATTGACCCAGTATTGGCTTGTAAAGGGACAGCCGGTATTCTGCTTTCCGAAAACGCAGATAGCATCCGAGAACTGCTCCTTCCTGTAGCTGATGTCACCACGCCAAACTTAATTGAAGCTGGTATTTTATCTGGACTTGGTGAACTTAAAACAGTTGCCGATATTGAAAAAGCAGCTACCATTCTTCACGGTTATGGCGCTAAAACTGTGATTATCAAAGGTGGTCGTCGTTTTGATAATCAGCACGATGAAGCATTAGATGTTTACTATGACGGCCAGGACTTTCATCACCTCAAAAGTCCACTCGTTCATTCTGATAATAATCACGGTGCAGGCTGTACGTTTGCTGCTGCCATTACCGCAGGACTTGCCGATGGACAATCATCTCTCGATGCTGTAACAACAGCCAAAGCATTCGTCCATGCAGCGATTACAAATGGGCAACCTTTTAATCAATATCTCGGACATATTTGGCACGGTGCTTACCGAGATAATGGTCATTTCAAATCCTAGTTGATACATCATTTTTTAGCTATTTGCAAAAACGACCTGACCTTTCAAAACGATAATAAACTGTCAAACATATAAGACCAATGAACTGGAGATTACTTATGAATACTAACAATAAAAAACTTATCTTTTTAGCCATCTTAATCGCTTTAAATGTTGCCATCTCCAAAATACTATTGATTCCAACACCGGGAGGATTTATCACGGTAATGGATGGTTTAGTTTTTACTGCAGCATCTCTTTTCGGAAAAAAAGAGGGGGCTATCGTTGGAGGACTGAGCGGGTTTTTACTCGATATCGTGAGTGGCTATCCACAATGGATGTTATTTTCGCTAGTCATTCACGGTACACAAGGTTACCTATCCGCTAGTACTAAATCTCGCACCTTGAACTACCTACTCGCTACCAGTCTCATGGTCATCGGATATGGTCTTGCAAACATGTTTTTTTATGGACCTGGTGGTTTCCTGCCTAGTCTACTCCCTAACCTTTTACAAAACATCTCAGGGATTATTATTGCAACAGCACTTGTACCCATCTTATCGCGAGTCCTAAAAGTCAATAAACAATAAGTATAAAAGGAGATTTCTCATGATAACACGAAAAAATGCCCAAACTACAGTTTTTCTTCCCATCACCCAAAATAAAACAAAAAAAGTCATCTTAGCTGCGCTTTTCGCAGCACTCGCATATGTCTCAATTCAGTCACTTCACGTTGCGATTTTTGCCCCGATTGGGGCTCCATTTTTCCATGTTGGTAATGCCGTTGTAGCACTCGCAGCACTTTACTTAGGCTTTGGCTACGGTACTTTTTCAGGTGCTATTGGTCTTGCTATTTTTGACATTGTTAATGGTTATGCTATTGAAATGCCTATCGTATTTCTAGGTAACGTCTTAGTCGCTTTAACAATTCAGATTGTATATAAGGCTTTACACCGATTTTCCCCCGATAAACTCTGGTTAGTCACAGTCGCTGTATCATCTGGTGTCTTGGTCAAACTGTTAACCGATTTTTTAAACGGCCTTATTCGTGCCTTAGTTGCGGGGGCTAGTTTAGAACCAGCCGCCGCTGCTGCTTTTACTTCTCTTCTTGCCACTGCCATTAACGGGATTGGCACAATTATTTTAGTAACACTTTTATATTTGCCACTAAAAACCATTCTTACTCGATTCGTTAAATAAAAAAGTGAGCAATCATCAAAATGGATGACTGCTCACTTTTTTATCTCTAACACATTAGTTTCCCAAGTAAGCTATGACCTCAACCTCAACCAAAACATCTTTAGGTAATCTGGCAACTTCCACAGCTGAACGTGCTGGAAATTCTGCACCGAACGCTCTCGCATATTCAGTATTAAATGGTACAAAATTTGTCATATCACTCAAAAAACAAGTTGTTTTAACCACATGATTAAAGTCTGTGCCTGCTTCAGCAAGAATGGCCCCAACATTTTTCATGACTTGTTGTGTTTGTTCGGCGATTGTCTCACCTACGATGTCACCTGTTTGAGGATCCAGTGGAATTTGACCTGATGCAAAAAGAAAATCACCGACAATTTTGCCCTGAACATAAGGACCAATAGCTCCTGGTGCTTGGTCTGTTGCGATAGTTTTGATTGACATAATAGTTCTCCTCTGATAACTCATCATTTAATATAGTGCTTATTTCTAGTATAACAAATTATCAGAAAATTGTGTCAAAAATAATGATAAAAAAGTAGCTACTTGCTAATAGCTACTTTTTTAGTTAAACGAATATATTAAGTGATTAATTACCAATTAAAGCCATAAAACTTGCCTCAGTTTGACCATAAGAGACACGCACACGATTAAGGGCAAAGAGACCATTGGCACTGCTGGCAAGACCTGGGTTAGTCGTCAAACCAAGCTTATAGCCTGCTGCCTCAGCAAGTCCTGCAGTTTCAGTATTATAGCGTCCTGCCGGATAACAAATGACAGATGTCTCTTGATGTAACAAATTATCCAGATACTTTTTAGAATCGATCAACTCTGTATTGGCTACATCATGGCTTGAATATTCCAAATCTGGATGATTAACGGTGTGGCTACCGACAGACATAAGCGGATTAGCTTTCAACTCTGACAACATCTCATCTGTCATCGTATCTTCATTTCCCAACTTTCCAGTAATAATGAAGAAGCTACCTTTCATGCCAAGCGCCGTTAGAATTGGCATAGCCGTATCGTGCGCATTTTTGTAACCATCATCAAAAGTCACCCAGACAATTTTTTCTGCTGGCTTTTCATTGGTCGTCAAAACACGATAAGCTTCCTCAGGGCTCAAAGTATAATACCCAGCATTCTTGAGTGCAGTCATCTCCATTTTAAATTCATCAGCCGGTACAAATAAAGTATTGCCATCAACAACATCTGCAATGTGATGATACATCAAAATTGGAAACTCAATTGGCGTATCAGACTTGACCCATTTGGGTTCTGGTTTCGCTTGTTCTTGTTCACTAGATGTCGACGGCTTAGCTTTCTCACTGCTTTCACCGACGACCTTATCAGCCACAGATTTCGTCACTTTTATCGGTCGATTATCAGACTTTGCTGATTTTCCTGATACCATTTTGATAAAAATCATACCAACTAAGGCAAGAAGTATGACTACAATCGAAATTTGTAACACTTTTTTCATATTGGATGATTTCCCCCTAAGGTTTCAAACGGTGGAGGAGACGTGGAAACGGAATCGCTTCACGGATATGCTCATTACCTGTAATCCAAGTCACTGCACGTTCTAAGCCGAGTCCGAATCCTGAGTGTGGCACACTACCATATTTGCGAAGATCAAGATACCAAGCGTATTCTTCTTCTGATAGACCAAACTCAACTAATTTGGCTTTGAGATACTCATAGTCTGTCGCACGCTCACTACCACCAATGATTTCACCATAACCCTCTGGTGCTAACAAATCAGCACAGATAACCACGTCATCACGTGTTGGATGTGGTTTCATATAGAAGGCCTTGATTGCTTTTGGATAGTTGAGGATGAATGTTGGCACACCAAAATAGTTTGAAATCCATGTTTCATGCGGTGAGCCGAAGTCATCCCCCCATTCAATTTTTTCATAGTCATTATCAGCTTGATGCTCCTGTAACAAAGCAACCGCATCATCATAAGTAATCTTTTTAAATGGTGTTTCAATATATTTTTCAAGTACTGTTACATCACGGTCAAGCTCATTTAATGCATAGCTTTGATTGTCAATAACAGCCTTGATGATGTGTTTCACATAAGCTTCTTGGACCTCAAGAGATTCCTCATGTGTCGTGAAAGCCATCTCTGGCTCAATCATCCAGAACTCTGTCAAATGACGACGTGTTTTCGATTTTTCAGCACGGAAAGTTGGCCCAAAGGTAAAGACTTTACCAAATGCCATGGCACCTGCCTCAGCGTAGAGCTGACCTGTTTGTGACAAGAAAGCAGGCTGACCAAAGTAGTCTGTTTCAAATAACTCTGTCGTCCCTTCTGGCGCTGACCCTGTTAAAATTGGGCTATCAATTTTGATAAAACCACGCGCATTGAAAAATTCATAAGTCGCCCGAATAATTTCATTTCTGACAAGCATAATCGCGTGTTGCTTACGGCTACGCAACCACAAATGACGATTATCCATAAGGAAATCTGTGCCGTGGTCTTTCGGTGTGATTGGGTAATCTACTGACTCACCAATGACTTCAATATCTGTCACATCAAGTTCGTAGCCAAATTTGCTACGATCATCAGCCTTAACAGTTCCTGTGATTTTCACAGACGTTTCTTGTGCTAAGTGTTTGATGCTATCAAATTTAGCAAGACCCTCTTCTTCACCAAATTTTTCGATAAAATTTGGTTTGAAAGCAACTGCTTGAAAATAAGCTGTCCCATCACGCAATTGTAAGAAAGCAATCTTACCTTTACCTGATTTATTAGCGACCCAAGCGCCAATTGTGATTTCTTGATTGACATAATTTTTGACATCAATGATTGATACAAAGTTTCCCATTTTTTCTATTTCCTACTTTCCGCTTTCATTTCATGAAAACTTGACCGCCACAGGGGTGCCATCCAAGCAAGGTCATTCACGAATTGAAGGCCGTTCAAAGTCTTTGACTAAAACTATTTTACTTCACAAACTGCATAATAGTGACCATCCGGGTCTGCAAAATTAAAGACACGCCCCAAGCCTGGTACTACTACAATTTGACCGATTGCATCACTTACCTCTGTCACTTTAGTATGCAAGACATCAAAGTCGTTGGCTTGAAACATGAGTGAGGGTATATTGTCAACAACTTCTGGTGATACTTCACGGATGAACGCCTTAGCATACAAATTCAGCGTGACTTGACTATCTGTGGCAGGTTTAATTGTCGCTGCATTGTCATCTATTTTTTGACCGACAAAACCGATAGCTTGCCAAAATTTTAAAGCATCGTCAATATTTTCAACATAAAGCATGATAGCTAATTCTGATTGAAACATCCCATGTGCCTCTTTTCATTTCTAATTTAAGTTGTCATATATACTTTAAGGCGATTGACAGCATCTACTAAAGTTGCCATATCTGTTGCATAACTCATGCGAAGATTATCGTCAGCCCCAAATCCAGCACCTGTCACAACGGCAACACCAGTTTCTTCTAAGATATCGTCACAAAAAGCCGTAACATCCGTAAAGCCTTTGATTGCCATAGCTTTTGCTACCTTTGGAAAGAGGTAAAATGCCCCTTGTGGTTTGATAGCTTCAAAGCCAGGGATTTCATTGACTAACGGAAAAATTGTATTTAAACGTTGTTCAAATTCTGCTCGCATGGTTTCAATGGCGGTTTGATCACCAGTTAGGGCTTCAATCGCTGCGTACTGAGCGACTGCCGATGGATTAGAGGTTGTTTGACTGACGATTTTACTCATGGCACTGATAATCTCAGGATTGCCCACAGCAAAACCAATCCGCCAACCTGTCATCGCATAAGTCTTTGAAACACCATTAATAATCAAAGTCTGATTTTTAATAGCATCTGAAAGACTGGAGATCGGTGTAAAAGCATTTCCATTATAAACCAATCGACCATAGATATCATCAGCCAAGATCAAAACATCATGATCTACTGCCCAGTTACCAATGGCGCGCAATTCGTCTGAGGTATAAATCATACCTGTTGGATTTGAGGGTGAATTGAGAATTAAAACGCGCGTTTGAGGTGTTTTGAGATTATCAAGTTGGTCAACCGTTACTTTAAAGTCTGCTTCCTGTTTTCCAACGGCAAAGACTGGCACACCACCGACCATTTTAATCTGATCCGCATAACTAACCCAGTAAGGTGTCGGGATGATAACTTCATCACCAGCATCTAAGACACTCGCAAAGAAAGCATAGAGAGCAAATTTCGCACCAGTTGTCACAACAACTTCTTGACGCGCAACACCATAACCATAGTATTTCTCAAAATAAGTACCAACAGCATCTTTAAGGTCAGGTAAACCGCCTGCTTGGGTATAAAAACTTGCTTTTCCTGAATCAATCGCTGCTTTTGCTGCTGCTGCGATATTATCAGGTGTTGTAAAATCAGGTTCACCAATGGTTAGCATCAGAATATCTCTGCCTTGCGTTTGTAACTCCTTAGCACGCGCAGACGCTGCTAGCGTCACCGATTCTTCTAGATTATTGACTAGGCTTGATAATTTCATAAGGTATCTTCTCCCAACTTGAACTACAGAAATTTGCGATTAACTAGAATTATACCAAAAATACCTTAAAAAATCAGCCTTTCCTTGCGATATTCTCAATTTATTCTAAAATAAAAGGGCATCTTTTAACACATAACTATTTCTAATATTACTTTGACGTTTTATACCTTGTATGACTTTAACCTTTTATTTTTTCACCGGTATCAAAAGCATACAAGACCATATCTTTAGTCTGCCAAACGACTTGACCATCATAAAGAGTCAATGCTGCTGTTTTTTCAGTTAAATCACTTTTATTATCTGCTAGTTTGACTACTTTAATCTCACCACCCTTAGCAGGCAGTAAAATACCCAGCGCTTCTCCTTTACTATCTTGCCCGATAAGGCTATAAGTCGTTGTCGTTGTGGTCGTAACTTCAAAATTTGTAACTTTTTTGACAGGTGTTTTTGCTTTAACAAGACTAATAGCATCTGACTTAGCACGACTGTAAGGACTCATGGCTTGCATATAAAAGAAGATTGTTCCAATCAAAAGTGACAAGATAATTAATAGTACACCAATCCAAATTTGGCTGATTTTTGTCATTCGTTTTTTTCTCATAACTGCCTTTCTTATACTACAAAAAATCTTTTGTTTCTTGTAAAATATCCTCTATCTTGGCAAAGTCCACACGACTGGCTTGTCGTAAATTCTTAACCATTTTTTTGGCATAGGTTTTACCTGCCAAACGTTTGTCGAGGATAACGACAACTGATTTTTGATCTTTTCGACGGTTAACACGTCCAATTGCTTGTTTGAGTTGCAAGGTTGCCAAAGGAACAGAAAAATCATAGAAAGGATTCTTGAACCGCTTGGCATATTTTCGAATTAAAATATCATCAGGGACTGTAAATGGCAGTCTCGTCACAAGCAAAATGAGCTCATCTTGTCGTTCAAAATCGACACCTTCCCAGAATTTTTTACTTCCCAAGAGAATAGCTCGCGCACGCTCATCAAATTTTTTCTTAATTCGGCTGGCATCTCCTGATGCATCAGCTTGGAGAAAGTCAATTCCCGCTGCTTCTAAAGCCTGCGCTGTTAGCGCAAGGCTATCATTGCTCGTAAATAAGACAACCATTGGTTTGCCAAGTTTTGCGACTGTTTGCACGCATTCAGCAATAAAATCAGCATAGGCCTCTGGTGAGAGACTTGTAATATCGGCACTATCTGTTGCTACAAAAACTTGCTGGTTGTCGTTTTTTTCCTGAGGCATGATGTCAAAGGTGTAATCAGTAAAACCTAAAAGCTCTGGAAAAACAGCCTTTTTATCCGACATAGACAAGGTTGCGCCAATCAAATAAGTCTTGGTTTGTTGAGGAATCATGGCCGCAAAATTTAGAAAATCTGTTGGGCTAGACTTGAGCACATGATTTTGAATCCAGACAAAATCTTCCGGATTGGCAAGGACATCTGTAATAGCTGTCAGACCTAGTTCTTGCGCATCCAAACGAATTTTATCAATATTTAGTTGTCGCCGTGATAACTGATGCGTAAGGCTTTCTAACAATCGTTTGTGTAACTGCGAAGTATGACGATTGACTTTGACAAGCTCATCTAAAAGTTTGACTGATTTTTGTTGCGAATTTTCTAAAACAGAAAAGAGTTGTTGCGCTTCATCCACTACTAAAACTTTATCTTCAAACATCTCTGTTTGGTCTGCTATTCGTTCCGCTAAATAAGCATGGTTCATAACAATGACCTGAGCATTCTCAGCTTTTTTCTGCGTTAACTGCCAAAAATCTTGCTCAAAATAAAGTTGTCCTGGACTCACAACGCCCGTATGACGAATGCTATCCAGATAGGCATGGCTAGTCATCGTGAGACTCAGTTCATCAAGTTCACCTGTTTTTGTCTCTGTCAGCCATACCAGCACTTTCATCTTGAATATTTCAAAATTTTTACCTTCATCTGCTCTATACAGTAATTTGCTGAATTTTTCTAGGGAAATATAGTTGGCTGTCCCGAGCATTTTAGCAAAGTTAACCCCAAATTTCGCCTTGAAAACAGGTGCTAAATTTTGCATGAGCTGGTCTTGTAAGATTTTCGTTGGCACTGACAAAATCAGCTTTTTGCCTTGACCTAATAGTGTCAATAAATAAGCATAGGTCTTGCCGATACCTGTTGGGGCTTCGATGAAAGCTGCAGTATCATCTGCAAGCCGTGCTTTCACCACTTCCGCAAAAGCTTTTTGTTGCAGGCGTTCTGTTAAGTTGAGCATCTTCAAATTTTGTCTAAAATTCTTTTTGACTAAATTTTTATTTTCCGCAAAATACGGTTTCAAGGTTGAGATATGATTGACCTTAATCATATCGGCATGCTTGCGCTTGGCTTCGGGCAATTGTTCGGTAATGACAAGTTTTGTTTCATAGATGAGATTATCAGCGTGCTGTTCGATTTCTGTCAAAACATTTTTGGGCAGATGACGCATTTTTTCTTGCAGTTTAATCAAAAGTTTGGCTGTCGCATAGGCATCCGAAAGTGCTTCATGTGGTTTATCATGCTGCAAGTTCAGAACACGCGAAAGTGTCTCTAGTCCATACTTCTCCAGAGTTGGGAAGAAAACCCTTGCCAGTTCGACCGTGTCGACTCTAGGCATATCAAGGTTGACACCATGTTGCGCAAAGGTATGAGCTAGGAGATGATAGTCGAATTTCACATTATGCGCGACAAAAACACAGTTTTTCAAGATAGCTGCAACGTCTGGAAGGACATCAGAAAAATCAGGCGCGGCCTGAACTTGTGCCGTTGAGATGCCTGTTAACATGGAGATATGGTAATCCAACGTTTCATGTGGATTGACGTCAGTTTGATAGGTTTGTATGATTTTGCCGTTTTCGACCACGACAATACCAATTTGGATAATTTTACTCGTGTGGCTAGCACTTGTTGCCTCTAAATCCACTACTGCGTATTTGGTCATAATTTTCGTTTTCTATCTATAAATAAGTTAAATCCATTATAACATATATTGTTTTTTGATATAATGAAGGAAACAAGCAATAACAAGAAAAATCACTTGCTACCGCTTTATTCTAACGTGATACATCTCAAAGGAGTTTTTATGAACATTAAAATGATCACCAATCCTATCGCCTATGAAAATACTTACTTTCTATCCAACGATGAGGCAACACTCGTCATCGATCCAGGTAACGACACGGACACGATTCTCAGCCTTATCGGAGACCTCGGCAAACCCGTCGCAGCCATTCTTTTGACTCACACCCACTACGATCATATCATGAGTGTTGAGGCAGTTCGCGAGGCAACTGGCGCGCCTGTCTATGTCAGTCCACTTGAGGCAGAATGGCTCTATACACCAACACTTAACCTCTCAGGTTTACCACGTCATGAACATGATTTACCCAATGTCGTGGTCAATGCTGCAGAACATACATTTTCAGAAAACACAGATTATCACATTGGTGGCTTTGATTTCACTGTCCTTGCCACACCGGGTCACTCTCAAGGTGGCGTTTCTTTCGTTTTTGAACAGGAAGCCATTGTCTTTACAGGTGATGCTCTTTTCTCAGGTACCATTGGTAGAACTGACTTGAACACAGGCGATATAGAAATACTGAAGCACTCTATTCGTACGCAACTCTTTACACTACCTGATAATTACCGTGTCTTTCCCGGACATGGTCCACAAACTAGGATTGGTGCAGAAAAACTGCATAATCCATTTTTCTTAGATTAAGCCACTAAACAGTAGACAATGACTGCTGTTTTTTTCATTTCCTAACTTTTCTTTCATCATTCTAAACACTACTTATCAACAAACCGACAATTAAATTTTTTACATGTTATACTGAGCATAGCACCCTTACTAGAAACCATCAGTAGGTGTCCCTCGAATGGAGACTCATGGTCACAAAACAAACCATCGGCTTTTTAAAAAGCCACAAGCCGAATGAACATCGCATTGCACTACTCCCACAAGATTTGACACACACTACCCATCCAGAAATGATTTACTTGGAAACAGGTTATGGACACGGTTTAGGTATTTGTGATACGAGTTATTCAGACTTAGGCGCACAAGTCGTCCCACGTCAAATCGTTCTTGAACAGAGCATCATTTGTGAACCTAAGATTGGCGAATCCGATATTTTAAGTCAGCTTCAACCACATCAGACTGTCTTTGGCTGGATTCATGCTAAGCAAAGCCTGCCCATCACCAAGGTACTTCTCGCCACTGGTGTACGCGTTATCGCTTGGGAAGAGATGTATGACAATCATCAACATACCTTTTGGCGTAATAATGAACTAGCTGGTGAAGCTGCCGTCCTTCACGCTTTTCTTTTGACCGGTCAGATGCCTTACGATACAAAAGTTGCCCTAATTGGCAGAGGAAGTGTCGCTTTTGGAGCGACACGTGTCCTACAAGGTCTTGGCGCCGATGTTACCGTCATTCGGCGCAATCAGGAGAACCTACTCAGACAGACTCTCGGGAACTTCGATGTCGTTGTGAACGCATCGCTCTGGGATATGAATCGTGAGGACCATCTAATTACAACAGAGGATTTAGCTTTGATGCAACCTGGTAGTCTAATCATTGATATTTCAGCTGATGCCGGTGGTGGAATTGAAAGTTCACATATCACGACCATGTCATCACCCACCTATGAGGTTAATCAAGTCACACACTATGTTGTCGACCATACGCCAAGTATATTATATCAAACGGCTTCAAAAAGTATTTCACAAGCCATCTCACCGTTTTTAAATGACTTAATCAGCAATCGAGAAAATAGCGTTTTAACTCAAGCAACAATTATTGATAAAGGTAAAATATTAGACTTGGATATTTTAGATTTTCAAGAGTAATAAGATAACTAAAAAATCCTCTAAAAAACAGTAAAAACACATGAAATTCGTTTTCAAAAAACGTTAATTCATGTGTTTTTACTATCATATAACTAGCTAAGTTAATCTTTGCTTTGTGTCCAAACATTCGTATTTTTATTTCAATTTATATAAACAAATGATTGAGGCGCTGCTTTTACACCATACTCACTTAATGGTTGGGGAACCTTAAAACTCGTATAATCACAAATTTCTATAGCAACAGCCTTTGTTTTATTTTCATAGTATGAATCAAAAAAATCTTTTTTGATACCGCTATGTGCTTTCGTAATTTCCCAAATTTTTTCTGGTGCCTCTGAAAGAATTGCTCCCTTTTTTATCACACCCACTACCTTACTGATAGGAGAAGTCTCGTAAACCAGTATTTCCGAAACCTCTTGTCTAAACTCTATTTTTCTAAACTCATATTTCTTTTCCCCTGAGGCTATTTTAGCCACAAATTCAGGGTTTATTGATAATAAAGCTCTCATCAATTTTTCCTTTCTTTAATAACTTTAATGCACGTGAGCATGAAAAATCTACACATCCCCAATACACTCCTTCAGTAGATATAGGAATCTTGATAGTTTTAGAAAAATCATCTAATATAACTTTTTTATTCATTGGAAAATTATAAACCATCTTAATTATAATGGGGTATTTTTTATTTTGCCAAAATGTTTTCAATTCTTGGTCAGAAAAAACGGTTCCTTTGCCAATATATTTTAAATATTCTTCATAATTTTTGAACTGATGTATGTTTTTGACCTTTAATACAGTACAAACAGAAGTTATTGCTGAATGATATTTTTTAGGTGTTTTGTTACTTGTTCTATAAATAAAAACTGTATCCCCAGATTTGAAATTTTCAACGCCCTTCATACTTGTTAAATATGTCTTACTGATCGTATTGGTTAACGCTAAATCTTGAATGATATGAGTTTTTTCTGTCTGTAATTTTGAATCAGGAAATAATCTTGTATGATGTTCTGGATAAATTGCTAAACTATGCACTATATCACTGACTAGTATCTTTGGAAAATTTTTATACGGATCTATTGTGATTTTTTTTAAACGTTTACCTAAAAACAATTCTTCATCTTGTGTCACCCCTGCTCTATCAAATCCGAATTTTTCAAAAAGTTTCACAATTCCGCTATGCTTCTCAAAGACAGTCACATAAACACGATCATGACTATCTTCAACCGCCTGTCTCAACGCCCTACTTAAAAATCTTTCTCCTAAAATAGTACCATGGGAGACTATTTTAAAAGTTCCAATTTTTAACCGCCGTGCTTCTTCTAATTTTTCCTCTTGAAGTTGTATTGACTCAGTTTCATCTTTTAAATACATAAAACCTGAAAGTGAATGATTATGATACATGACATATGCTTGTTCACCTTCTTTAGCTTTTTTAATGTACCATTCATCAAAACCATTATAGTCTTGTCTTAATGAATCAAAAAAGGTATCTTGTAGATCAACATCTGAAAATTGTTTCATTTCTAAATAATCGCTTTTAATCATTAATCTGCCTCCAATAAGTTATACTGTTATAAGTATAACTTATTTTAAAGGTTTTAGCATAAATAAGAGAATAAATAGACATTATTCTCTTATTTTAAGTTTAATCGTGTGATGCGACTACTTTTGAATAGTTGGCAACATCAGCAGTGATGGCTGCGACAAAGTCAGTCAAGCTAAACTCAGCTGTTTCTTTGCTACCATAGCGACGAACATTGACAGATTTGTCAGCTTGTTCTTTATCACCCACGATAATTTGGTATGGAATTTTATTAGTTTGAGACTGGCGAATCTTGTATTGCATTTTTTCATTACGCTCGTCTACGTTGACACGGATACCGACGTTTTTCAAAACATCAGCAACTTCCCAAGCATAGTCAACGTGTGCATCGTTTGATACAGGAATCACGGTTACTTGTGTTGGGGCAAGCCATGTTGGGAAAGCACCTTTATAAACTTCAGTCAGATAGGCGACGAAACGTTCCATTGTTGAGACGATACCACGGTGAA
>MTLE01001689.1_pt1 | contig 21061 bp, 8 predicted proteins | sample 1982461 | NCBI WGS metagenome assembly MTLE01 (sample SAMN05712605, study PRJNA340218) | biofilm metagenome | isolation source: sample SPL anode biofilm adapted to -200 mV | place: USA | collected 2012-02-03
CTGCCGGCTGCCGCTACATTATTGGCAGCACGTATGGCTCGCATACGCGCGCTGAATTGGAAAAAGAACCCCATACCCACCTCATTAAACAGCTTTCCGAAGTGGCGGCGATTGTGACTGCGTCGTAAAATAGAATGGTTTTAAAACGAAATATGATCGAACGTTCTCACGATAAGCTGCTGTTTACGCCAGGCCCCCTAACGACTAGCCCGAGCGTCAAGCAGGCGATGCTGCATGACGCGGGCTCATGGCATTTTGAGTTTAGCGAGGTGGTGAAATCCATCCGCATGGATTTGCTCAAATTCGCTGAAGTGGATGAGCAATATACCACCGTGCTACTGCAAGGCAGCGGTTCTTATGGGGTAGAAGCCACCCTGGGAACAGTGGTGCCCGCCACGAGCAAAGTGCTGATTCTGTCCAACGGCGCCTATGGCGAACGCATGGTTAAAACCGCCGCCGCGCTCAAAATCACCCATGAAGTCTTGCGCAGCGACGAGGCCGCCGTGCCGGATTTATCTCAATTAGAAGCTCGGTTGAAGGCGGATCCCGCCCTCACTCACGTCGCGGTGGTGCATTGCGAAACGACCACTGGTATTTTGAATCCGCTCGAAGCCATTGGCCGTTTGGTGGCCCAATACCAGCGCGTGCTGATTGTCGATGCCATGAGCAGTTTTGGCGCGGTGCCGACTGACCTGGCGGGGTGGGGGATTGATTTCCTCATTTCTTCCGCCAATAAGTGTTTGGAAGGCGTCCCGGGTTTTTGCTTCGTCATTGCCCGCAAAAGCCGGATGCAGGAATGCGAAGGCCGGGCGCGCAGCCTGTGCCTGGACCTTTACGATCAATGGCGTGGATTTGAAAAAAACGGGCAATTCCGTTTCACCCCGCCGACGCATGCGTTGCTGGCTTTTGCCCGGGCGCTCTGTGAATTTGAAGCCGAAGGTGGAGTGCCCGCGCGCGCGGCCCGATATGCCGCCAACCATCGCGTGCTCCTGCAAACCATGGAGGCTTTGGGCTTCGCGCCTTTCTTGCCCGCCGCGTGGCAAAGTTACATCATCACGGCTTTTAAATATCCCGGGCCCAATTTTGATTTCCCCGCGTTTTACCGCCACTTGAGCGAGCGGGGCATGATCATCTATCCGGGAAAACTCACACAGGTGGACACTTTCCGCATTGGCACGATTGGCCGGTTGTTCCCCGAAGACATCGTGCATTTGGCGCACGCGATTGAAGATTCCCTCGCCGCCATGGGCTACTCACCGGCTGCTGCCGCCAACCCAGAAGCGAATGGTGCCACCACTTATTCGTTCTCGTAAATCATGAAGAAAGCTTCTCCTGCGCCCTTTTCCGATCACTTGAAATCGGAGGGTGACGTCAATTGGAGCCCGCATCGCACCGCCTGGAGCCAACAGCATATCGGGCCTGAAACCCGGCAATTGTTGGCGGCGGATGAAAAATATTTCCTGCGCCAGGCACTTTCCACGCCCTGTCTCAACGCGCTCCAAGGTTGCGAGGGCGTTTGTTTGACGGATGTCGAAGACCGCCGCATTTTCGATTTTCACGGCAACAACGTGCATCAAGTGGGGTACGGCAATCCACGCGTTATCCAGGCCATCATCAAGCAGCTTCAGACGCTGCCGTTTTGTCCCCGGCGTTACACCAATCAGCCCGTTGTTGACTTGGCTCGCGAACTGACGGAATTGGCCCCGGGCGATCTTAATAAGGTATTGTTTGCTCCCGGAGGAACTAGCGCCATTGGGATGGCTCTCAAGCTGGCCCGGGTGGCCACCGGCCGTTTTAAAACCATTTCGATGTGGGATTCTTTCCATGGCGCCTCGCTGGATGCCATTTCGATCGGTGGCGAAGCCGCCTTCCGGCAAGGCATCGGCCCTTTGCTGCCAGGGTGCGAGCATGTGCCGCCTCCCGACGCCCGGCACTGCATCTTTGGCTGCGCCGGCCAATGCAATTTGAAATGCGCCGATTACATCGAATACGTGCTCGAGAAAGAAGGCGACGTGGCGGCAGTGATCGCCGAACCGGTGCGCTGCACGCCCTACATTCCACCGTTGGATTATTGGAAAAAAGTGCGGGCGGCCTGCGACCGCCATGGCGCGTTATTGATCTTCGATGAAATCCCCCTATGCCTGGGGCGCACGGGCAAAATGTTTGCCTGTGAACATTTCGACGTGGTGCCCGATATTTTAGTTTTGGGGAAAGGCTTGGGCGGAGGTGTGTTTCCCTTAGCTGCGATGCTTGCCCGCGAAGGCCTGGATGTCGCGGCTGACAAATCCTTAGGCCATTATACGCACGAGAAAAATCCAGTCGCCGCCGCGGCGGGCCTGGCCACCTTGGAGTGCATTATCCAAGATCAATTGTTGGCGAATGCGCAAACAGTGGGAGCCATGGCTTTGGCCCGCCTGCAATCCATGGTGGGCCGTCTTTCCTTGGCTGGCGAAGCGCGCGGCTTGGGTTTGATGCTGGGCTTGGAACTCCAAGATTGCGGCACTATCCAAGCAGTGGATGCCGCCGAACGCGTGCTCTATGCCGCGTTGTCCAAAGGATTGAGCTTTAAGCTGACGATGGGCAAAATCATTACCCTGACGCCCCCTTTGACTATCACAGCCGCAGAGATGAACCAGGCCTTAGACATCCTCGAAGCCTGCCTTTCCGAGGTGGAACCCGCTTGACCGGTGCTAATTGTTTACGGCACCTGCGCTTTTACGCCTTGGCTTAAGTTGGTGTAAGAACCTGAACCCGTGACCGCCAGCCGGCTGGCTCGCACCCAATAAGTGGCCGCGCCATCCAAGGGGGAGTTGTCCGTATAACTGACCGCATTCAACGGCTCAGCCGTTAGCAATGCGGGCTGAACTCCCTCTAACGGCGTGCGATAGACGTAATAATTAACGCCCGCATCTACCGAGGCCAGCCAAGTTAGGGTTACGGTGCCGCCCGCGCCTTTGGCGGCCGCCAAGCTGCGCGGTGGAGCCACGGGGAAGAAGCGCAGGGCTGGGTCCCCCATCAGGCAGGTGGTGCGGCAGGAACGGATTTGGTTGGTATCCGCCGTGGTGCGCATGAGCGCATCACCCAAGGTGTCTCCCAAGCCGAGAGTTTCCAGGCGCCATTGGCTGCCCCTAGCCCACATGGCCGCCAGGCCGTACCGGGGCGTTCCCAGCACCGCGCGCAAGAAAGTGCTGTCCGTCATATTCCAATCTCCAAAGAAAGAGCCGCCCAGGAGGTAGAATCCAACCATAGGTTCTTTGGTGGGATCGGTGAGATCGGCGGTGGTATGGCGCACCGCAATGCCGTTGATGGCGGCCAAATTGCCATAGCCTGCCAAAAAGCCCCAGAGCAATGGCACCGGGGTGGTGAAGCAGTCGCCGGGCAATATTTGGTTTTTGGCAAAACCAAACCAACGTGTGGAATTTACCACGGCATTGTTGTACAAACTGTCATTCTCACCCACTGCCTTGTCCACATAAAGTCCAGCCGCCATAGACTGAGTTGGCAGGCTCAGTTGCCGCTGGCGATAGCGATGATCCTTCGCAAGGTACTGGTTAATTAAATCCACCTCGCTCATCGGGGCGACTCCCGCGGGTGGGGTGGCAAACGCGGCCAAGTTGGCAAAATCGATGCGTCCCACGCCCAGCTCAAGTGGCGACACGATAAAATGAGGGTCAAACTTGCCATCTCCCGGCAGGTTTTGCAGCACCGGGTTGTAAGGGTTGACGTTGTTGTAAATGGAATCCGTCCATTTGCCATCGATGTCCCCGTAATAAATATCAGCCGGCCAAGCACCCTGATGGTTTAGGACGTCCGTAATGGGGCTCGAATGGCCATCTTCCGCAAAATTACCCGAGTAAGGAATCGTAACATGGCCAATCAGAACCACACTTTTCACTTCGGTGGGCGCGGCATTGTATTCCTGTTGGATAATGCTCTTAACGGAGGCCAAGTTTTGATTGTAGGTGGCATTGGTCGCACCCGTACTCCAACATTTATCATCATGGCGCGGCACATTATAGCGGATAGGAAGCCAGCCATCTCCGCGCAGGTCGTCCAAGTATTGATCGAGACCGGCGGCGATCGAACTGGCCAGCGTGTTGTCAACCAGCACCAAAATCCGGCCGCGATAGTGAACTGGCGGCAATTGGACTCCCACGGTAATCGAACTTTGCCCGGTAACCAACCCATAGGGTTGGAGTTGGTATTCGTACCGATTGCCCGCCGTCACGTTCGTGTCGGTAGTTGACCAGCTGTAAGATTTGTCAATGGTCGTCCACGCAGTTTCCCCGGTGGAGCGTTTTTGCACGGTGTTGGAGTTGTTGGGGCCGCGAATATATGACAGCGTGACTTGGGGCGGGTTATTGGCCACCTGGGCGGCGATGGAAAAATTATTAAGCCGGTAGCCCAGATCAGCAATATCGATGCTGTAAGTGTCGATTTCATCGATGGAACCTTTGGCCGGTTGAGAACCATCCAGGCAAGAACCGAAGCTAAGGCCATTAAGCCGGGCGGCGCTGGTGGGCAGCAACCAAGGACTGGTGGAAGTCTGATCCAACACGGTGGTCTCGAATTGGGTCACTCGCAAACGGTAACTGCTGGCCACTGGCGGCGAAGAAATATGGATGCCGAAATGATACCAGGTATTACTGTAAAGGTGCACTGTGGCATAATATTTTTGCACGCTTTTGCCATCGCCCATCAATACGCCGAGCGTGTTGCCCGATTGATCGATATCGATTTGAAGCCCGCCGGAAGGCGAAGTGTAATCTCCGATGGCCAGCAACGTGATTTCGGAGCCAGGTCCGGTGCCGTTATGCGCTTGGCCAGTCCAGTTAGGCCGGTAGAAAAAACGGATGGATCCATTGGTTAAGTCAAAGTTGTACCCGGTGCCAGCCACTTGCCGCTCACGGATGCGCAAGACCGCACGATTGTTAGTGTTGGCAAAATGAATGCCGTTGCCATCAAAACTGTTTGCGATTTCCAAATCCCGGGCAATGAGCGGAGGATCTCCCGCATCGGACAGCCAATTCGTATCGTTCAAGCTCCAATGTCCGAGCAAACCGCTATACGAGGGCAGGCCGCTTCCCGACGAACCATCAGAAACTAATTGGAGCGTTTTGCGCGAGTAGCGCCCACTATCGGCAAATTGGTAAGAGGTCTCATTATTATCGACAACACCATTGCCGTTGGAGTCCTCCAAGTAATCCGGCACTCCGTCGCCATCCAGATCCCAGGGCACGCGTTGGGCGCTGGCATTGGTGTAAGTGATGGCGGCACTCCAAAAAGTTGTGTCGTTGTTATTTGCCGCATTACGGTTTAACTGGAAATAAAGGTTATCTCCTGTCTGAAGTGAAGTCGACAGACGATTGGTAGTCCCGATAGAGTGGGTATTGAGGGGCTGCCAATCCACCAGAGTTTCGGTGTTTTTCAATATGCGCATCAGCGTGCCGTCGCTGGCGCCGGAAGTTTTGGCTTTGATCGCTTCGCTGTCAATTTGAACCTCACCCTCGAAGGGCGCCACAAATGCGCGCACCGCATCGTGCAATGTGCCGGGGTGTTGCATATACTGGGCGACGATGCAGAAGCTATCGCTGGTTTCCCACCACCAGCCGTAATCAGGAAGGTAAGAGTTAATATACCCGAGCACTGGCCCCTTGGCGGTGGCGTACTGCGCATACCAATTATTGAGGCCTTGAGTGCCAGTGAAGTCTTGGAAACTGTCGAATCGATATTTGGCGGCCACGTAATGGAGGCCAATATCCACTTTTGAAGCGCCTTCTTTGGCTTGCCCTACGCTGGTGGTGTAATGGTATAAACCGGCTGCAGAGGCCAGACGGCTGCCCGCATTGATCAATGGTGGGCTGGCGGTGTAATAGTCGCCCATGGGGCCGGAAGTATAATCAAGCTGGTTTAAAGTGACATTATGAACTCCCCCGCTTGGCGTGGGGCAGCGCACAAAACCATTGAAGTCCTGATTGAGCGTCCCGTCGTGGACCAGGGCTGAGCCATCAAACACATTGTCGTAAATAGCGGCGTCGGTGGCAAGCAATCCGAGCCAGACGGTGCTTTGCAGCAGCAAGTTGTTGAACATATACACACCCATCGGAGCGCTGGCGTTGCCAGCGGCCAGCTGGCACCGGCGCAGGCAGTTGTTGGTTAAGGCCATGGCTGTCTGTCCTATGACTAACGCAGAATCTTCGACTAAGCTATCGGATAAAATGAGATTCACCGGGCTGCCTCCCCCGCCCACAAATGATCGCTGGGCTCCCAATCCGGACATGGCGGTAAATCGAAAATCCAACGCAACACCGCTCACGGCTTGCATTTCAACCAATCCCGGCTGGCCATAGGCCGGCGTCACGCTGGCGATGGAGTTTTCTTGCACCGCGGAATAATGCACTAAATGATTGAGATTGCCCGGGGTGCCGTGGCTGATGATCTGCGCCCCATCGGACAAAACCAAGCCTCCGGTTCCTAGAACACCCATATTAACGCCATCCTGCCACTCCAAAGTGGCGGTAGCCCAGGCGGAGCGCCACAGATAATCCAGCGGCGGATAATGATAGCCCAAATCTGAGGCTCCGGTGTCTTTGGGAATAATCGGCGCGTAGATGGTATTGACCGCAACGGCACCATCAACGAGCTCCGGGGCGGTGGTGGTGAGTTCCTTAAGTTCGCGGGCCAAGGAAGGGTTAATCGTGGCTACTCCTTGATTGCGCCAGGAGCTATTGTTGGGTAAATAGTGCGCTCCGCCTCCGGCGGTTTGGAAAGCCGTGCTGGTGTCATTGGCCGTGGCGACCGCTTCTTGGGCCGCCAGGTTTCCCAGCGTAGAGATGTTTACCAAGATGGAATTAGTTAAAGCAAGCGAAGCGTAGGGGCTGCCGTTTAGCCCGCTGGCATTATCGACGGTCAAATGTTCGCCCACGAAGGCCGCATCGGAACCCAAGAAAACATTGCTTGCTTGGTTAAACAAGGCATTGCGCACTGCACCGCTGGCGGTCAGTGCCATGATGCCTTGGGAGCCCTGGGTAATTTGCGCGTGGCGCAATTCATATCCAACGCCTCCCAACCATTTCAGGCTCGACTGTGCATGCCGGAAGCGCGCTTGCTGCACAAAGTTCGCGCCTTCCAAGGCCAGCGCCGGAGCCGCGTAAAAGCCTTCCGGATAACTGGTGGAAGTGGGCAAGATGGCGCCCACAGTGTCATCATCGCGGCAGGTAAACACGATCGGCCGATAAGGAGTGGCGGAGCATTTCAACGCATCCACCACGTGCAATTGCGCCTGGCGGCCATATTTGAGAACGGTGCCACCTTCGAAAACCGTTTGCCCACTCAAGTACACCGGGCCGTTAATCGCATACGTGGTGTCGCTCTGGTAAACGAAATTCGTCTCGTGGTTAGCCAGCATGCATTCAATCACCAGGCCCGCTGGGCTCGCGGTTTCAGTGAGTTTATTGGCCAAAGTGGAAACGGTTGAATCCAGGCTGTTGGCGCTTACCCGGCTGGGCATCGGTTCGTTAGGAATCTCGCCAGTGGCAGGTAAATTGGTTAGCACACTCGCCGCGGCGGTGTACTCGACGGCTTCGATCAGGAACGATCGCGATTCATTGGTCATCCAGCGTTTACTTACCAGGAAGGGCAATTGATTCGCGTCATTATTGGCATACGCTTTGCCCATAACCATAAACATGGGACCGAAATCAAGGCGTTCATCGGTCCATTGAGTTTCCACCGGGGCGGCGTTAGTGGACACGATCTCTTTGAGGGTGCGAGGAGTGCGCGCGGGAGTCGGGGCGGTGTAATATTCAGTCCAAACTTCCAAACGCGTCGAAGCTGGGTCCATGCCATAAAGGGCAGGCGAGGGTGGGTTTTGCCGCCAAATGACGTCCTGCCTTAAGCCAGCTCGCGTATAAACATAACGCACGTCCGCAGCCACGTTGGCAAACACGTTGGAATAAATCAGGGCATTGGTGCCGGCCAGCAATGCGGTCGAATTAGTGGCGATGTCTAATTTCACCGATTGGCCGCTGGCGGCGTCATAGTACGCCAAAGCATACGGAAACCCTTTCAGCACGGCGCCATCCATCATGGTGACTTGGACTCCTGTGCCGGGAGTGACAAAACTCGGGAAATAGACGCGATGCTGGCCTTGCACGGCTTGCCAGTCATTATTGGCAGGAGTGATTTCCTCCTTGGCTTCCACCCATGCCCCTTGATCCCAATAATGCAGGCCGGATTGCTGCTCAACGTATTGATTGGTGGCGGAGTAGGTGAGCCCATTGGCGGCCTGCCATTGCAGGACGGTTTGCCATTGGCGTTGATTGGCGCCCCGCCCCTGTTCGGTGGTGGAAACCACCGTAAAGGGAGATTTGGGAAGAGATACGGTTAAATTGAATGTCTGCGTCGTGCTCAGACCGGGCGTGCCAGAATCGGTTACGGCTACGGTGACTGGGTAGGTGGCGTATAATTGATCAGCGGTGGGCGTCCATCGCATCACCCCGGTGGGCGTTTCAAAGGACAGGCCAGGCGGGCCATCCAGCAAACTAAATTCGAGTTGATTGGCTGGGATGTCGGGATCCGAAGCCGCATTGGTGGCCGTCCACAAATGGCCGAGGTAAGCGTTTTGATCCGGTGGCGTCACCAGCAGCGGAGCCCGATTGACCTCTCGCACCGTAATGGTGCAAGACTGGGTAACCGCAAGGGCTAGGCCTTCATTGTTTTGCGCCACCACCGAAATCGTATAGGCTCCCGGGCCTTGTTCCTCGGAGGGGGTCCATAAAATCGAATTGTCTGAAATTACCATCCCCACCGGTGGATCTAGAATTTCCAAGCTGACGGTTTGCACCGGAAGATTGGTGTCGCCCACCACAAGGGGGATCGCTAACAGGGTCATTTCATCGATGGCTTGGTCGGCTAACGGCTGAAAGATTGGCGGGTAATGCGTGGCGCCGCCTGACAAAGGATAGTGCAGTCCTATGTCGACCATTGAGTTGCCTTCGGGCATCTCACTGACGCGAGTGGTCAGGCTCGACAACCCAGCGGCGACCGCGGATCGGCTGCCGGCATCCGTTAATGAATCGCTCATTTGGTAAAATTCGCCAAACACTCCAGTGCCATAATCAAACTGCTCTAAAACCACATCCCCAGCCCCCCCGCCAAGCGGTGCTACTCCGAGATAACCGTTGTGGCCATTGGGGGGGATGCCCGCATTAGCCAAATGCAATCCAACATGGTCGAACAGGTTGTCAAACACATGGGACTCCGGGGCGAAACTACCCCAAAATGCCTGGCCAGCCACCAGCAGGTTGTTCCACAACTCCAACTGAACGCTGCCGCTGGCACCGCCCCAAATAAGCGTGGCATTCCGGAAAAGGTTATTGGTTAAGGCTAGAGAAATGGCATCGGCTGTGGCTTCGAGGCGAGTGTTCTCAAATCGGCTGCTAAACGCGGAGAGCTGGCTTGAAGCAGGAGCGGAGCCGAATAGAGTGCGGCGTTCAATGCCATCACCGAGCATGGATACTTCGGAGAATTCAAAATGGGCCCGCGCCCCGCTAACTAGCCGCAGCCAACGCATCGTGCTGGCCGTGGCCAGTGTGCTGGGACTGGATTCTTGCACCGCTGCGCAACGCACCAAATGATTAGGATTCGCCGCTAGGCCGGTGCTGTCGAAGGAGCCAGCAACTGCGGGGCCGGTCGCGTCTAGCAATCCCATGTTGACACCGTTTTCCCAAACCAGACTGCCGTTCACCGTGACCGGGTTCCAGACATAATCCAAAGGCTCGTAGTGATAACCCAAGTCAGGAGTCCCCATGTCGGGTGAAACTCGAGGTTGAAAAGTGGCATCACCGCTAAGGTCGCTGCTGATCACTTGCGGGGCTTCGGTGGTGCGTAGAGCCAACTCTGCGGCAAGGGCGGCGTTGATGGTGGCCACACCCGCATCGCGCATGGGGGAATTGGTGGGGAGATAATGTTTGCCCAAGCCACCGCTCTCAAAGACGCTGGCATGTGCAAAAACCTGGACCGCAGCCGATCCTGCAATGGCGCCTTGATTAGAGACGGCGGCTAAAATGCTGTTGGTCAAATAGAGTTTGTTGCCGGTGGCATTATTCAGGTAATTAGCGCTGTCGACCGTCCAGTGTTCTCCCTGGACGACAGAGCCTGATCCGTCGAGCACCACCGGCACTCGATCCATCAAGGCGTTACGCACCGCCACTTCAGCGGAGTAGGCCTGAAGCGCGGTCTGGCATTGAACCCATTGCATATGGTTAATCGCATATGGGCCACCCAAAAAGGAAAGGGCGGTCTGCATTTTCCGAAAACGCAAATGCGCCAACCCATCGCCGCCTTCCATCGCCAAAGCAGGAACCCCGCATAGGGTAGGGCTGGTGAATGAGGGCAGGCCGACGCCCACCGTATCATCATCAATGGTCGTGAAAATGGCGGGGCGATACGCGGCCGTTTGGGAAGTAAATCCGCCCACCACATGCATTTTGGCGGAGCTGCCGTACTTGATGATGGCGCCACCTTCCAAGGTTAGATTCTTAGCGACATAAAACGGTTTGGAGACCAGATAGGTGCTGTCGCCCTTAAAGGTGATATTGCTCGAATACTGCACGAGCAAATAATCCATGACCAAGCCTGGCCGCGACTCCGCATCCGGCCCTAGGATGGTGGTCTGGGCCAGCAACGGGGATTGAATGTCCAGGTTCGGCGGTAAAGTGCGCAATAAAGCCGTGCGGGAGGGCATCGTGCCGGGAGTGATGGAACCGGAACTGGGAAGGCTGGTTAAAGCATTGCTGATCGAGAGGTATTCGATGCCCTCAATGAGATAAGTGCGATTGTTCGAGGTAAGCCAGCGCTTGACTACCGGTCCCAGGGAATTAGTGGAATTGCCCGCCATGAAGGCATTGCCGGAAACCATCATCATCGATCCAAAATCGAGAATTTCATCCACCAAATTAGATTCAACCAGCGAGGCAGCCTCAGCGGGCAGGGGAATGGGTTTGAGAATTCTAGGAGTGCGGATTGGAGTGGGGGAATTGAGGAACTCCGTCCAAATTTCCAGCCGCGTGGTGCTTGGATTTAAGCCAAAAGCAGCGGGTGAGGGGGGCCTCTGGCGCAAGATCACATCCTGTTCCAATCCGGCGATCGTCACCGTATAACGCACGTCCGCCTGCAAGGGCGAGAAAGCGCTTTGGTACATCATTTGGTTCGGCCAAACCGTTTGCCCAAAACCGTATTTCAGTGCCGAAAGCAGAACCGCTTTGCCGGAAGCGGCATCATAATAGGCGATGGCCACAGGCATGCTTTCTAGCACTTGGCCATCCGGAGTCGTGAGGCTGAGCTTATCTTGCGTGCTTAAGCTTTGCGGAAAAGTGGTTGGAAAAGCGCATTGTGTTGCGGAACTTGTTACCCCACCAGCAGTTATGGATTCTTTTGATTCGTTCCACACCCCATTTTTCCAATAGTGCCAGCCACTGCGGTACTCGGTATAACGGTTGGTGAGGTATTGGCTCGGATTGGCTGCATCGGTGCTGAGCACCTGCCAGACTTTATGATGGGCCCCGCGTTCAACCTCTTGCACTGAGAAAATATTCGCGGCATAGAGGGGTGTTACCCCAACGAGAAGAAATGCCATTAGCACCGGCAACCCAAGTTTCATCATATATGCAACGATCTAATATTAACAGGTTAACACCGCATAACAAACCTAAAGAAACGCCTGATCCCAAAAATCCTTGAACAAATGCCAGCAATTCCTGGTCCACTCCATTAGGTTGAATTTCGGCCTGCGGGGCCAAAACTTTACTGATATGCACTATCGAGTTTCCCGGGATAATCTGAAACGGATTTGGCTCGAATGGCTCAAGCCACTCTTGACCGTTATCATTGTTATGGGTGTAATTCGTTCATCATTAGCAGATTGGAACGATGTCCCGTCCGGTTCTATGCGCCCCACAATCCAGGAAGGCGACCGGATTTTCATCAATAAACTGGCTTACGATTTGAAGGTGCCATTTACCAAAATTCCCATCTATACCTGGGGTAATCCTCAGCGGGGGGACGTTGTGGTCTGTTTTTCACCACACGACGGCACGCGTTTGGTTAAGCGTGTAGTGGCGGTGCCTGGGGATCAAATTGAGTTGCGCAATGAATGCCTCTGGCTGAACGGCAAACCTGCTTCCTATCGTTCGCTATCGGCCGAGCAAATTCGCTATGTGGAAACCGATGACCTCAACCAACGGGTAATCGCCGAAGAAATGTTAGACCCGCACGCCCATCCGGTTATGTTTCTGCCCCGGAGTCCCGCTAAACGCGATTTTGGACCGGTTAAACTATCTGATGGCCAATATTTTATGATGGGTGACAACCGGGATAATAGTTTTGATTCCCGTTATTTTGGAGTCGTGGATCGGCGGCAAATCATTGGCCAGGCAACGGCGGTGGTGCTTTCGGTGGATCCAGAGAATTTTTACCTGCCCCGGTGGTGCCGTTGGTTCGGCAAATTACTCTAGACACGCGTGGCGAAAAAAGGGCCAGAGGTAACACTCAGGCCCTTAGCTTTTTTGAAGTCTTCGCGGGTTATTTCTCGAGCCGCTCGGCATTGCCTTCATCAATATAGAAGGCATCCCCCACATAGCTCACTTTAAGGTATTGGTGCCAGCGGAACCACCCGAAGTCTCGGAAGGCTTCAATGGTTTTGCTCTCCGGTTTTGGCACTTCACCCGGCTGGCGAAACGCTTCTTTCAACACTCGGCCATCAAAGGTTTGGGAAGTCTGAACACCTAAGATAGAAAGCACCGTAGGTGTGATATCCACGGCGCCGGTGGGGATTTCACTCACCAAGCCTTGCGCAAAATCGGGTCCAACAGCGATGAGCGAGTTATGCATATCGTAGCGGCAGAGCGAACCATGGGTGCCTTTGCCGCGGGCACCTGAATCCGCAAGTATTTGGCCCGGAGTGCCCAAATCATCTTTGGCGTCAAACCACCGCATCGACATCACCACATCCGGCGTCACGTTCGTAGGGTCAATGCGGGCTAAACTCAGCGGAAAAGCGCCCTCCACCTGCACGCGGGAAAAGATGGTCCCGGCAAAGTCGGTGCCTTGGAGGAACTCGACCAGTTTGCGCGCAATGGTCTCATCGTGATCCACAATGTAAAACATCACACTTCCGCCCAGGCCGACCGTTAGAATTTCACCCGGTTCAGGATCTTCGAACCTGCGCACCGCGTTAAACTTGGCCTTTTTGAGCGCCTCTACGACGTCAGGACCGCGCTTGACGTTCGAAAAACCATGATCCGATGTAATGATGATGTCTGTCTTGTCGGCAATATTCTTTTCTTCTAGGTAATCAAGGACATCCTGCAAGCGGCGATCAATATTGGCGATCCCCGAAAAGGCGGCATCCGAACCAACCCCTTCGGCATGTTGCGTGGCGTCGGGATCATACATCCAAAGGTAGGTGCATTTAGGAACCCCTTTTTTCCACAGGCTGTGCAGCATCGCCCGGGTGGTCCAACCATCTTTTTCCTGGCTGGAACCGCCGAACTTGCGATTATCATTGGCTTTTTCCGCGCTCTTCAAGACTGATTTGGGAATGGTTTGTCCGGCAAATATATTAAAGGAATTGCTTTGGGCCGCAGTGGTTTTTCGAGCGGAACGATCTAACAAAATGGCCACCGGCTTGCTGCCGGCCACCATGGTGTTGTAGCCCTTTCCTTGCAGGATTTCCGCCAGGGTGGGGGAAAGCAGGTAACGCCCCCCCGTGAGCAAATCAGCGCGCCGCAAATTGTCGAGCCCTTGCGTGGGCAGGTTGCCGAGGAAGGAAAGCTCAGGCCGGTAATCGTCGTTGGCGATGATTCCACTCTTATTGGGATAAACCCCGGTCGCAATGGCGGTGGCGTTGACTTCCGTGGAACTGACGAAGACGGCGTGATGGTTTTTAAAAAACACGCCACGTTGGGCTAGCGCGTACAGATTCGGAGTGTACTGGGGAGTGATAAAATCAGGCCGCATCCCGTCCCACACCAATATGAGGACATGCTCAGCTTTGCCCTTTTCTCCATAGGCGGACGCAGCGGCCAAAACCGCCAATCCCATCGCCACCCCCACAACCCGGTTAAATATTTGATGGATATTCATTTCGAACTGGTTTCGCCCATCCAGAGCCCGAAGTCAAGTGACGATACCATGCCAAGCGAGCCTCTCATGTGCAGCCTTGCTTAAGAGTCTCCAAACTTGCTATAAAGCCATGGGCATGGGTATTAACTTCCATCGCAAGGGAAAGCTTGCCGCTCTGGCGGGTTTGCTCTGTTTAGCGGGGCTGCTGGCCTGGCTGCGCCCTGAGCCAGTTCATTCCACGGATGCCCCAACGCTCACTGCCATCTCAGAACTGAGGCGCCCTCCCGCTGAGGGGGGACATACGCGCCAAGCCGTCCGCATTCAAGCGGTCGTCACCTTCGCCAGTCACGAAGGCAACCGCTTGTATCTCCAAGACACTTCGGGGGCGATTGCGATCGGCGAAATTCCTGACCGCCAGCGGTTTGATGCCGGTGATTTAGTCCGCGTGGATGCCATCCGTTCGGTTCGCGATGCCGCCAATAGAAATTACGGGTTAACCGATATATCCGTCCGCCAAGTGGGTGAAGGCCAATGGCCGCGAGCGATACGGCTCAAGGTCCAGGAAATGTGGAATCCGATGCACCGCGCCCGGGTGGTCGAACTTCGGGGCATTGTTCGCAACTTTAATAGCCTGGAACAATTAGTGATGACCCTAGCTGCGGACGGCACCAACGTGGCGGTAATGGTAGGTCAATTTCGACCGTCCGACTTGGAAGGCTTGCTGGATTCCGAGGTCACAGTCCAAGGAGTTTGTGCGCAATTTATCAACAGTGAAGGCATGGTGGCTGGGGTTCGGCTGGCGGTGGCGAATTTCCGTTTGCTAACGGTAGAGCGCAAAGGTCTGTTGGATCCATTTACCATTGAAGCCACTCCCTTAAAGCGAATTTGGGCCGGAAATACTCCGCCTGATCCCGGGCAACGGGTTCGGATTCAAGGCATGGTCGAAAGCCAGATTGTTGGGGAATCGCTGGTTATTTCGGAAGGGGATCATAAACTCGCCATCCAAACCTCTCAATACACACCACTCGCCAAAGGAGACCGAATCGAAGCCATTGGTTTCGTTTCGGAGCGAAATGGCCAATATTTTTTGGAGCAAGCGCAATATCGCCTCACGGAATCTTCGCAAGCCGAATGGATCACCTCGGCCCAGGCCGATGTTTCGTTGCCTACCTTAAAGTCGCTTCAGCAGGTGTTAAAACTCACTCGCGAACAAGCGCGCAAGCATTATCCGGTAAAAGTCAGGGCTACCGTCACCCACTACGATACGCAATGGAAACAATTATTTATCCAAGACGATAACGCAGGCATTTATCTTAGCATTGGCGATTCCAGCTTTCCGGTCGAACCGGGGGAGGTGGTGGAAGTGGTGGGCATGACCATGCCTGGCGGGATACTATCCATGATAGCTCCCGCCAAAATCACTCCGCTGGGCAAAACGCGGCTGCCCGTTCCTATCACCATTACGTATCAGCAAGCAATCGCTGGCACCTACGATTCCCGGCGGGTAAAATTAGTGGGCACCGTGCAAAACCTCGAAGAGGGCGGGGGACACCTCCAGTTTGAATTAGCCGGTGCCGACGGGCGTTTCCAATGCACGATCCCTGGCAATTGGAATTCCCCGTTTGCCAGCAATTTACTCAACACAGTGGTGGCCGTTTCCGGCATCTGCATGGTGAATGTTAATTCCGCCGGCATGCCAGCCAGTGTCACCTTGGCGATAAACCACGAGCGAGACCTTGAGATTTTGCGCCCTTCACCCGCCGATGAATTTGCGGGCGAAGCCCAGCCCGTGCGAGATGTGCTGCAATTTGTCTCCCCCGACAAGGCTCAACAGCGGATCAAAATCGAAGGGGTGGTGACCCTTAGCCGGCCTGGCCGTGAACTGTACATCCAAGACACCTCGGGAGCCATTCGCGCTCAAACCAGCCAGACCAATATCGTGGCTGTGGGCGATGAAATCGAAGCGGTGGGCTTCCGCACGGTGGAAGAATTTGTGCCCATGCTGCGCAATGTGGATTTTCGCATCAAGCGCCAGGGCCTGCCGCCCATCGCCCGGCGGCTGGAGCCTGCCATGGCGCTAAACGCCAATAATCACGGGAGATTAGCCCTCATTGAAGGCCGCTTGGTGCATAGCGTGCCCGAGTCGATCGCCCCGGAGCTCGTGTTGGAAGATGGCCCGCTGGTGTTCACAGCCACGGTAGAGCCTAACGAGGCCGGGCGGTTGTGTCCCGCCTATGAGGCGGGCAGCCGGATGCAAGTAACGGGCATTTGTTTTGTGCGCGCGGACGAAACGCGCCAGCCCCGGGCTTTTCGGATTCTAGCCCGGTCCGCCAATGACATTAACGTGTTGGAAAAGCCTTCTTGGCTCACGCTGGGGCGAGCCCTGGCAATCACCTTTGCCCTCCTGGGAGCGGTGACGGCAACTTCCGCCTGGGTTGTCGCTTTGCAGGGCAGGGTGCGGCATCAGACCACCTTGATCCGCCAGCGACTGGAACGGGAAGCCAGCTTGGAGGAGCGCTGCCGCGAACTCATTGAACATGCCAACGACGCCATTTTTACCTATGATCTGCAGGGCCGCCTGCTCTCCATCAATGAAGCCGGGGAACATATGCTAGGCTATACAAGAGGGGAAGCCTTGCAGTTAACTCTGGCGGAAATAGTCGCCCCGGAACATCACGCGCGGCTGCGTGAATTCATGCGCGACGACCCGGAACAGCTCATGACTCAGGTGTATGAGCTTAAAATGCGAACCCGAGACGGACGCCAGCTCGTATTGGAATTAAGCACGCGCACTTTGAAATCCGCCGGGCATGTGGTGGGTTTTGAATCTATCGCCCGCAATGTGACCAGCCGCAAATTAGCCGAAGAACAACTGCGCCATAGCGAAGCCCGGCTGGCCGAAGCCCAGCGCATTGGACATGTGGGCAGTTGGGAGTTTTCGATGTCCAGCCGGCAATTGGCGCTCTCCGCCGAAGCCCGCCGGCTCCTGGAATTTGGCGAATCCATATGCTTCGTCCCCTCGGTCATGCGCCGGTTGCCGGACAAGGACCGCGGGCAAGTGTGGACGGCCCTTAAGCTGGCCATACGTGGAGCCAGAACCCTAAGCCTAGACCACGCCTTGCGCGTTCCCAGCAAGGCCGAACGGGTGGTTCATACCCGGATTGAAGCGGCTTTCAATGCCTTGGGAGAATGCACCCGCCTCTACGGCACCATCGAAGATGTTACGGACCGGCGCGCGATGGAACTCCAGCTCCGCCAAGCGCAGAAAATGGAATCCGTCGGCCAATTAGCCGCCGGTGTGGCGCATGATTTCAACAATTTGCTGACCGTGATCCAAGGCAACACCAGTCTGTTGCTGGAAGATAACCGATTGCCCACCGATTGCCGCGATTCCTTGGGCCAAATCGCGGCGTCGTCGGAACGCGCCGCGGATTTGACTCGCCAGTTGCTGGCTTTTAGCCGCAAACAGTTCATCCAACCGCGCACCTTAGATTTGAACGAAGTGGTCGCCAGCACCGCTAAAATGCTCGGGCGCGTGCTCGGTGAGCATATTAATGTGCGGCTGCAATATTCGTCGCCGTTGCCAGCTGTAAAGGCCGATCCTAGCATGATCAGCCAGGTCATTATGAACCTGGCGGTGAATTCCCGGGATGCCATGCCCAATGGTGGCCGCCTGGAAATCGCAACGCGTGAAGCCCGCCTGGAGGCGGCTATTGCCCGCAAAATGTCGGACGCGCGTCCGGGGCATTTTGTGTGCCTCAGGATTGAAGATACGGGCAATGGCATGAGTGCGGACACGGTGTCCCATCTGTTTGAACCCTTTTTTACAACCAAGGATATCGGCAAAGGCACAGGATTAGGCTTGTCTACCGTTTATGGTATTGTCAAACAGCATGATGGATTCATTGAAGTTGCTAGCCAACAAGGCAAGGGCACGGTTTTTGAAGTCTATTTACCTAGCCAAATTAAAACTCAACCAGCATCGCCAGTTGAACCGGCAGCCGGCCTGAATCCGTGCCCGCATATTACCGTATTAGTGGTTGAAGATGAGGCTTCGTTGCGCGCTTTGGCGGTCCGGGTCATTACGCAGCAAGGTTGCCAAGCGATGGCGGCAGCTAACGGCAAGGAAGCGCTCGATATATGGGCCAAGCATCGAAAGGACATCAGTATGCTGCTCACGGATATGGTCATGCCGGATGGCATTTCGGGGGGCGAACTAGCGAAACAACTGCGCGCCCAGAAGCCTGAATTAAAAGTGGTCTACACCAGTGGTTACAGTCCGGAATTATTAAATCCCGGCGTTGATATCCAGGAAGGCGTGAATTTCTTATCCAAACCCTACATGCCCGCAACTTTGTTGCGCACTCTGCAAAATTGCCTCCAATCGCAAACCGCTTAGAAACAACCAACCTGAAGCAAGTTGGAAAATTTTCAGGGGAATTTTTCGGGCGGCGGAAGGTCAATGCGATCAACCATCGGCAAGTCCTTGGAGAACCAAAGTCAACGAATCCCAAAGTGCCTTCAAAGCTCACGGTTAAGTTCGGTTCGTCTTGCCTGTAGCTTCACGGCCTATTTGTCCGGATTTTGGAGTTCCAACTTCCCAAAATCGCGACAACACAAATCCGGTGGAGTTTCGTCAACTCCTCCGGTTTTAAGCTGTTTTGGATGGCCTAAGCCATCGCAGGTTTAGCCTGGCGCTGTGCGCCTGGGGCTTCCTTCGGTGCAAGTCCGCGCCGGGAGCCCAGAAGGGGGCCTTTGGCGCGGGAGTTGTCCATCGAGGGCACTTGGCGGCGATCCGGCGCGGTGGCCAGTTCGGAGGCGGTGTCCTCTAAATCGTTTGCGCTGGCCGTGCAGGAAGGTTGCAAGCCGGTTGCCTGGCGCTTGCCATCCACCTGCAATTCGCCCGCAGGGGTGATTTCCTGGGATTCAGGATCAGCGCTGGGAGCCGTATGGGCATTTAAGGCTGGGGCTGTTCTACGGCGCGGGGTGGCGGGGGCAGGCTGGGCGAATTCACGGGCCATAGCCGAATCCTCCCCCATGCGTTCGCTAATGATGGCTTTGACTTGTTCAAAACTAATAGCACCGCCAAGGCGCGTTTGCTCCAGTTGGATTATCCCAGCGGTCAAGGAAAGCACATGCAACGGGGTGGGGGTACTCAAGCAATAACCGCACACCATGAGCCAGCTGGCTTTATCCAAACCAGGCAGCAGTTTACTAGCTACCGCTTCCACATCTTCCCGAGTTGGAGCTTCAGGCAGTTTCTTGTAGGCTAACAAACGCCCGGCAAACTGTTCCGAGGTCCAGCCCGTTTGAGTTTCTACCGCTTTCTTGCGGTGGATAAACTGTTGGGTGGCGGCGATGCCAACTGGGAGGCCATGATTGCAGAGTGCCGTGTCAACCCAGTCGATTAATTCAGGACGCCCACTAATTTGGGTGCGCTGAGGCCAAAGATAATGCCCCTCATCAAACAGGATCATCATGCGGGATTCGCGCAGAAAAGACTCGATAATATACTGAACACGATCAGCGCTAAAAAACGGCTGAGTGTGAATGCCCAAGGCCCGGGCGAGTTGATGAAAAAACGAACGCCGGGCGGGATAGGAGCTTAAGGAAATCATCCGCACGCGGTCCAAATGGCACGCTTCCCAGGCGGCTAAAGCTGTGGATTTACCAATCCTCGAACGCCCCTCAACCAGAACCATCTTGCAGGCGGTAGGAGAATTCAATGCCTTGTCCAGCGTGGCGAACACCTGCCGGGCGATACTGGTCAGAACCAGGCTGGCTTGAGCCCGTTCGATGCATTTTTTCTGGTACTCGAATAGGGCGGATACAATGTCTTGAAAGTAAGGAAGCGAGGGCGAGTAAAAGCCGTGGTCTCTCTCGCCCGCTGAAGCGACTTTCACCCGGCGGGTATAAACGGTGTCCATATCGCTGCCCGATTTTGGTGCGGCTCCGGGGCCATTTACCAGCCAGTGAAGATTTGTGCAGAGCTGCCAGATAAAACCCGGCAGGTCCCATTCGGCCAATTGCTGGCACACTTCAAAAAGCTGCGCGACAGTGTGGCCTGTGCGCTCCGGGTGCCGCGCGTCAAGCTCGGCTTCACGCTTGGCGGCCCAATCGGCATAGGATAAAATGCGCCTTGGCGTTTCATTCTCCTCTTCATACCTGTAAATATAAGGGTCCAGACTAGTGCGGCGATCATCGCAAGGAGTGAACGTGGAAAATCCAAGCCGCTCGAAAACCCAGTCGATATTGACTTTGGAACCATTAACGAAATATTCGTCATCACTCAATTCACCCCCAACCTTATTTATGGCTCGAACCGGGCAAAGCTGGCTCTTATTCACGGCCATGGCCCGCAGGGTTTCAGTGCCGAAGCGCTCGGGGAACATGGTTATCAAATCCCGCGCCACCTGGCGTAGGCCGCCGTCTTTCAACGACATTCCTTGCAGGAACATCAAAAGCGAAGTTTGCCGGGGATCATCGAGTAATTGAGCTTTGCGCCAGGTCTCAGTGGCGCTGATGCCTTTTTCCTCTGAAAACTGAAAGGGCGGCGTGATGGTGTAAAATCTACTCATGCGGTGTTTGGGTCTGGGAAAGTTTATGAAGGCGCAAGCCTTCTTGCATCATATCCATACCCTCATCGGATATTTCAGGACGCTCGGCGACTAGGTTTAGGGGCATGCCTAGTTGCTGCGCTTTGCGGCGGACTTTCGCTGCAAGGGATTGATTGGCCAGGCGCGACTCGGCGGCGGCGGCTTGCTGGCGGGTCATTTCGCGGCCCAGGCTGGCGGTAGCGGGGTCGACCAGGTTCCGGCGGAATTGAGGGGCGAACAGCGGGCGCAACGTGCGATAGCGTTCTTTGGCGTAGGCGTTGTGAGCATTCACGCTCGCTTGGGCGGCGGCCATTTGCTCGGGCGTGGCGTCCATGGCGGGC
>MTLE01004072.1_pt1 | contig 20991 bp, 20 predicted proteins | sample 1982461 | NCBI WGS metagenome assembly MTLE01 (sample SAMN05712605, study PRJNA340218) | biofilm metagenome | isolation source: sample SPL anode biofilm adapted to -200 mV | place: USA | collected 2012-02-03
AATCGCGCGGGCCAGCCTAGCCGCAGTGTCTTTTATGTCCGGGGTGATTTTTCCAATTTGGCCAGCCAGCAGCGGGCAACTTTGTCAGGAGACGTGACCATCGAATGGGCTGACCTGGCCGCGACCGATGGCTTGCCCAGCATTAAAAGCACGCACGCCAGCCAATTGCGCCTGTTGAAGCGCCCGGGCGCGCCCCCCTTCGAGTTGATCTTGGATGAAGTCGTTCGCCCGATCGACAAGTCCAACTTCATTGATCCGCTCTTCGTTTATGACTTGGATGGGGATGGCACACCCGAAATCATCCTCGCCGCCAAAAACCTGGTTTTTCAGCGCCAGCCCGATGGCAAATATGCGCGACGTCCGCTTTGCATGCAGCCGCCGGGTTTAGTTTTGACCGCCGTCATCGGGGATTTTGACGGCGATGGCGCAGCTGATTTTTTGTGCGCGGTTTATGAAGGGCTTATTTTACATCACGGGGCCAAAGATGGCACCTTCAATGAACCTGGCAAAATGGTTTGGTCGGCAAATCCTCATCTCAAATATGGGCAAGTCTTGACTTGCGGTGATGTCGACCGCGATGGCGATTTGGATCTTTGGCTGGGCCAATACAAGAATCCCTACGAACGCGGCCAAATGCCGACTCCCTACTATGGGGCCAATGATGGCTTCCCTTCTTATCTTTTGCTCAATGACGGCCACGGCATTTTTAAAGATGCCACCGAAGTGGCCGGCCTGGGCGGCAAGAACCGCCGCCGCTGCTATGCCGCCTCGCTAGTGGACTGGTCAGGCCAAGGACGGCTGGATTTGGTCACCGTGAGTGACTTTGCCGGCGTGGACATCTACGAAAACGACGGTAAAGGCCACTTTACGGACCGTTCGACCACTTGGCTGCCCGATAATAAAATGTTCGGCATGGGCCACGCGGTTGCCGATTTTGATGGCGATGGCCACCTCGACCTGCTCGTGATGGGCATGCATTGCCCCACTGCCCTGCGCTTAGATCATTTGGGGCTTTCCCGTCCGGACAAACCGGATTATTCCGCCATGCGCCGGCTCATGACGCAAGGCAATCGGTTATTCCTAGGCCAGGCGAGTGAAGGTTTTCGTGCGGGGGCCATGGAGGAATCGATCCGCCATTCCGGCTGGTCGTGGGGCTGCAGCGCGATGGATTGGGACAACGACGGCTATGAGGATGTCTATATCGTCAATGGCCATGAAACCCGGCAGTCGGTCAAAGACTATGAGCCGGAATTTTGGTTGCACGATATTTATGTGGGCAATTCGCAGGATGATCTCGTGAAAAGCGCCTATTTCGGTGGCAAAATCGCCCGCACCCGAGGCCATGGGCAATCGTATGGGGGGTACGAAAAGAACCGCTTTTTCCTAAACCAGCAGGGCCAGTCGTTTGTCGAAGCCGGGTACCTGATGGGAGTAGCGGTGGAACAGGATTCACGCAATCTCGTCACCGCCGACCTTGATTCCGACGGGCGGGCGGATTTGATTTTCACCACCTTCGAGGCTTGGCCGCAAAAACAGCAAACACTGAAAATTTACCGCAATCGTTTAGAGGACAGCGGACACTGGATAGGCTTTCATTTGCGCGCAAACACTGCCAAGGATTCTCCCATCGGAGCCACAATTACTGTGCATAGCGCGGGAAAAACCGCCGTGCGTGAGATTATAACCGGCGATTCCCATCGTTCGCAGCATCCCAATTCGGTACTGTTCGGGCTGGGCACTGAAACGCAGATCGAGAGCGTGGAAGTCCGCTGGCAATCGGGTAAAAAACTGAACCTAGAACATCCGGCGACCGATCGTTACCACGTTATCACTCCATCAAACTAAAAAGCGCCCGGATTGCTCCGGGCGCCGTTTTGATATTCAGTTTTGCCTAAGCTTCTGAGATTCTAACTCACGGGGTCTTGAAATTGGGGCCATTCAACACATCGTTTCGGTATTGTTTGGGATTAAGTTTGGTGGAAATCATATCCAAGAACTTCTGCATTTTCAGCATTTCGGCGGTGCCACTTAAGCGGCCCACCATAGCGCCACCCCCCATGGAAGTATTGCCGGTATAACGGTCAGCACCCGAATGGCGTTGCGAAATAACTTCCCCCGCCGTCAGGGGATTATTTCCGGCGTCATTGAAGAAACCGCCATCGGTTTCGTTCTGTTCCCACAGAATGATATCCAGCGGTTTGAATTGAGTAGATTTGTAGGTTCTGCCCTTCAAGTCACCTGAAGGCACGTAACCACCGATCGTACCGTTCATGCAATAGGAGGTAATTTTCATCTGGCGGGCCAACCACCATTTGCGAAACACCCCCGCTCCGCGCTGAGTGACATCTTTCGGGCAATTCACTACTTGATGGGTGCTAAGGAAGGGCCCGAGTTGGCCAATTTTGAAGAACTGCAATTGGTTGCTGTACTGCATGGAATTGTAGTCCTTGCCAGCGGCACTTTGCATGTAGTTCGGCAAACCAGGCAACCGGTTGTTATTGGCCACCGCATAGGCCCAACCGTCCGGTCCCCCATTGGCCGTGCCATCGACCCCACCCCAAGTCGGATGCGGCATGTAGTCTGAGTTATCAGTCTGATACATGTTGGCCGCCAGCATGATCTGTTTGACATTGTTAATGTCGATCGTGGCCTGGGCCTTATCTTTGGCTTTGGCTAGGGCGGGCAGTAGCATACCCGCCAAAATGGCGATGATGGCGATGACGACCAGCAATTCGATCAGCGTAAATGCTGCCGAGATCGCTTGGGAGCGCATTCGCTGGTTGAGAAGAGGCAATTTCATAAAGTTTGTGTGGGTTGCTTGGTTGAGTTATCTTGGTGGCCCCTTTCTAAACAAAGTTAAGGTAGTTGTCAACCGGCTCTTCATTTCTTTTTTATCTCCTTAAGCTTTAGTTATGTTGGGATCCGCTATTATTAGTTTAACACCCAGTCTAAAATTTTAGAAGTGTGCGTCTTAAGGCACAGAGGGGTGTCCGGCCGCCCGCCGACTAAACCCGCCCTTAGGAAAAACGCAACCACATTGATGCCAAACACTTATACTCTAATCCCCAAAGCGAGTTTCAGGCCTGGAAAGCATTGCTAGGGTTCAAAACGGCCGATCATGCTGGCTTTTGGGCCGTGGCGTCTGCCAATAACTTGCCATGGCACCAGGCTTTTTGAGGTTGAGAAGATCTTTTCCCGTCATCCGTAAAAACCATCCCAATGGAAAAAACACCCCGAAAAATACCAAAGTCAAAAGCACCCGCCCCACGACTTGCCCAATGTGAAAGCCGATCGTCATACCCACTCGATAAACCCCACGAAATGGCGCTGGCCAAATCAAGCAAAGGATCGCTACCACCACCGCAAAAATCCAAATCCCTTGAGCGGTATTCCAAGCAATCAAGTGTCTGCGGTAAAAAAGGAAAGCAGCCAAACTCAAAGCGGCCATCAGGGAACAGGTGAACTTTTGCCATTCCCGGGGTTTTTCTTGGAGTTTAAGGTTCATGGTTTCGAGTGTGTGGATTTCCCTCAATCCGGCTGTGCATCGAAGGTTCGCGCCAATTGTTTTTTCGGCTGCGCGACTCGATCCAAAATAAAATGCCCCACCACCAGATAGTCCATTTCGGTATTTACCAGGCAACGGTAGGCGTCATCGGGACTGCATACGATGGGTTCGCCGCGCACGTTAAAGGAGGTATTCACCAACACGGGACAGCCCGTCGCCTTTTCAAATCGTTGCAATAAAGCGTACATCAGTGGATTTTGGGACGCCTCCACCGTTTGCACGCGGGCGGAATAATCAACGTGGGTCACGGCGGGAATGCTGGAGCGAGTCTGCTTGAGTAAATCCATGCCCTGGAGCCGGTTATCAATCGGAATTCGCAAGGATTCTTTCACGGGGGCCACCAACAGCATGTACGGGGAAGCTTGGGTGAGTTCAAAAAAGTCGGCCACCCGTTCGCGCAAGACAATGGGGGCAAAGGGCCGGAAGGATTCGCGAAATTTGACCTTCAGATTCATCACCGATTGCATGCGCGGGGAACGCGGATCACCCAAAATGGAGCGGTTGCCTAAAGCGCGCGGGCCAAACTCCATGCGCCCCTGCACCCAGCCGACCACTTTTTCCGCTTTAAGCAAGGCCACCGTGCGATCTAGAAGCGCGTCGTCCTCCAATCGCTCATAAACCGCCCCATGCCCTCGCAATACGGCCTCAATTTCGGCGTCGCTAAACGAGGGCCCCAGCAAGGCGGATTGCATCTTATCGCCCGTGGATGGCCAGTTAGTCTGGGACGGCATCGCCGGTGCGTCCCCCTTGCCCCCCGCCTTAGCCTGTAATTCATGCCACACCGCCAAAGCAGCGCCGAGCGCCCCGCCGGCATCGCCCGCCGCCGGTTGCACCCAAAGTTCGTCGAAGATCCCCGCCCGCAGCAAATGGCCATTGGCCACACAATTGAGGGCTACTCCGCCCGCCATGGCTAAGCAGGTCAGCCCAGTAATTTTCCGGGCGTGCCGAGCCAAACGCAACACGGCGTCCTCAAAAACGTTTTGGATGGAACTGGCCACATCCATATGGCGTTGCTCCACCGGCCCTTCCGGCGGCCGTGGCGGCCCGCCAAAAAGCTGGTGAAACCGCTCATTGGTCATGGTGGCGCCCTGCAAGAAATCAAAGTAATCCAGGTTCAACCGGAAGGAGCCGTCGTCTTTTAAATCCAGTAAATGCTCACGGATCGCGTGGGCATAACGCGGCTGGCCATAGGGGGCCAAGCCCATGAGCTTGTATTCCCCGGAATTAACCCGAAACCCGCAGTAGGCGGTAAACGCCGAATAAAGCAGCCCCAGGGAATGGGGAAAACGGATTTCCTGCAACAACTCCAATTGATGTCCGCAACCGCGGCCGATCGTGGTGGTGGCCCATTCCCCCACCCCGTCGATGGTCAAAATGGCCGCTTCGGCAAAGGGCGAAGGAAAAAACGCGCTGGCGGCATGGGCTTCGTGGTGTTCGGTAAAAAGGATGGGGCACGCCTCAGGCAACCCCTCCAACTCGTCGCGAATCGTTTTGCGCAAGTTCAGCTTCTCGCTGAGCCAAGGGGGGAGAATTTTAGGAAACGTTCGCCAGCCTTGGGGTGCGATGGCCAAAAAAGTCTCCAGCATGCGGGTGAACTTGACGATCGGTTTGTCATAAAACACAACCGCATCCAGGCCCTTCAAATCGATGCCTGCTTCGCGCAAGCAATAGGCAGTGGCCAGCCGGGGAAAGCGTTCGTCGTTTTTGCGGCGGGTGAACCGTTCTTCCTGGGCGGCCGCCACAATCTGCCCCTCGCGCAGCAGGGCCGCCGCGGAATCATGGTAAAAAGCCGATATGCCGAGAATGTGGCGCACCAGTGGTTTACATGAAAGGGTACATGAACGGGGCTAGCACTGAACTGCCCGAAAATAGAATCAGCGCCCCCAGCAGTAATAGCACGGCAACCACGGGGATGAGCCACCATTTTTTCTCCTGCTTTAAGAATAGCAAAAACTCTTTGCCTAGCTGCCACATGATGGGGTGGTTTTACCTGGGGCCTAAGCCGTTGGCAATCCAAAGCGGCGAAAAAGGAAAAATAAACCGGAGTTTCCTCAAGGGACGCGCAAACCACAGGTTTCTCCCTGCCAAATTTGCAAGCAAATTCACCCGAAAAACGGGAGATTTTCTGATTGCGCCGGAGCGCGTATACCCTTCAATTATGGGCATATTCGTGGTTTTCACGAACTGTGTACTGAATTAGAAAATATGGCTCTGACAAAATCTGATATTGCTGACGCGATCGCGCAAAAAACCAACACGACCAAAAAAGTCGCCGAGGAAATGCTCGATTGCCTGGCTCAACTCGCTTACGCCAACGCCAAGGATTCGTTCACGATTCCGGGCATCGGCAAATTGCTGCTGGTCGACCGCAAGGCTCGCCTCGGCCGCAATCCGGCCACCGGCCAAGAAATCCAAATCCCCGCTCGCAAAGTGGTCAAATTCCGGGTTTCCAAAGCCGCGACGGACGCCATCATTGGCACCAATTAATCCCAGCTAAGCTGGTTTTCACAGGACAAAGCCGCTTTGGCTTTGTCCTGCTTCGTTTTCATGCGATTCGGATGAGTGATCAAAATTGAGCGCAATTTATTTAGGCCAAGCACTTTATCGATATCCCCGCTTTACTTCTACAGCAGTAACATGATATACTTTATCAACATATGCTCGCATTGACGACCAAGTCGAAGTACGGAATTGCGGCTTTGCTGCAACTGGCATCCGGTTTTGGCGGCGGCTTGCTTCAGATCAAGGACCTTGCGGGCCATCAAGGAATCCCACGCAATTATTTGGTCCAGGTCATGAACGGCCTCATCACCGCTGGCTTGGTCAAAACCGTCCGCGGCAAGCGCGGTGGCTACACCCTTTCCCGTCCGCCCGAGAAAATCACCCTTTTCGAAGCCTTCGAAGCCCTGGAGGGACCTCTAGAATTGCGAAACACCGGTCCCGAAGACTCTGTAGTCTCAGAACTCCTCCAAAAAGCGGAAAACGCATTGCGCCAAAGTCTGCGCCTCACGATTGCCGAAATCCTGGTGCTGCAAAAAGAAAACGCTAGCGACTTCACTTTCCAAATCTGACCTGATAGGCCACCAAAATTGAAACTCGGAAACCTGGCGGCTGGCGCCAAATTCCCGGGTTTCGTGTCTTTAATTTCTGGGTAGGTAACGAATGTCTCTTAGTTGGCAGAGCACCCTGCGGTTCCCCAGGTCAAGTTGGGCTGCGGCCCCATTTGATAAACAATCGAACCACCGTTCTTGAGTTCGTTGTACGGAAGCATCGGCGTATTCCAAGCCTTCCCATTCAGCTTGACGGATTGGATGTAAATGTTCTGTTCGCTCAGGTTTTCGGCCCGCACGGTGAATTTCTTGCCGTTCGACAGGTTTACCACGGCTTTCTTCACCGCCGGGCTGCCGATGACGTAGCGGTCGCTGCCCGGGCACACCGGGTAAAAGCCCATGACGGAAAAGATGTACCAAGCGGACATCTGGCCGCAATCGTCATTTCCGCTCAGCGAATTAGGCTTGCTGCCATACTGGGTTTTGAGCACTTCGTGCACCCGTTGGGCGGCTTTCCACGGCTGGCCGGCGCAGCTGTACAGATAGATGATGTGGTGGCTGGGTTCGTTGCCATGCCAATACTCGCCAATCCGTCCCTGCACGTCATCCAAGCCTTTGGCATTGATATTCGTGTAAGTGAACAGATTATCCAGCTTCGTCAGAAACGCTTCCTTGCCGCCGAACAACTGGATCATGCCGGGCACGTCTTGCGGCACGTACCAGGAATATTGCCAACTGGTGCCTTCGGTGAAATCATTGTTCCGGGTGGCGTCATCGTAGCCATGCGGGTCGAACGGCGTGCGCCATTTGCCTTGCGAATCCTTGCCTCGCATGAACCCAATGGAGGGATCGTACAGGTTCTTGTACGACATGGCGCGTTTCATGAAGTAAGTGTAGTCGTCCGTTTTGCCGAGGGCCTTGGCCATTTGAGCCACGCAATAGTCGTCGTAGGCATACTCGAGCGTCTTGGAGACATTCTCGTTTTCCTGGTCGAACGGCACCCAGCCCAATTGCGCATAAGCGGCCACGCCGTCATAGTCCGGATTCATCGCGCTTTTCTTGATCGCCCGATACGCGCGCTCTTTATCGAAACCTTTCACGCCTTTCAGGAACGCATCGACGATCACCGGCACCGAGTGATAACCGATCATGCACCACGTTTCGTTGCCTTGCAGCGACCACAAGGGCAGCAAGTGGTCCACACTTTGGTCGTAATGCGCGAGCAAGGAATTGATCATGTCCGAATCGCGCTTGGACTGGATCAGCGCGAACAACGGATGGGCGGCCCGGTAGGTGTCCCACAGTGAAAACACGGCATAATTCTGGAAGCCCTTGGCCACATGAATATTCGAGTCCAGCCCGCGGTATTCGCCGGTGACGTCCTGGTACATATTCGGCGCCAGGCACAAATGGTACATGCTGGTGTAAAAGGTCTCTTTATCTTGAGTGGAACCCTCGATCTCGATGCGGCTCAGCTCGCGATTCCATTTTTCCCGGGTGCTTTGCACCAGGCCCTCGAAGTTCCAATCGGGAATCTCCGCGTCAAGATTCTTCAGCGCGTTGGCGGCGCTGATGGGCGATACCGCCACTTTGACCATGATCACCTCGTTCGGCTTGGTTTTGTATTCGGCCAGGAACTGGAGGTTCGTGCCGGCGGCTTCGTTGCGGCTGCGGAAACGGTACGTTTTGAAGCTGTCGTATTTGACCTCTTGACCGTTGCTCATGATGCGGTGTTTATCGAACGGTCGTGAATACCGGGCCGCGTAGTACAAATACCGCTCCTTGCCCCAGCCGTTGACCAAGTGAAAACCCGTGACCGTGGCGGGATCTTCCACGCGCACGTGCGACCAAATCAGCTTGAAGCGATTGCCGCTCAGGAAATGCTGCAGATCGGTCATGATGCTGGCCTGATCGCTCTCCGGGAACGTGAACCGCATGATCCCGGCGCGGTCGCCCGCAGCCAATTCGACGTTGACATTGTTGTTCAGCAGCTTGACCTGGTAATACCCCGCCGAGGCCGATTCCTGGTCATGCGAATAACGGGCGCGATAACCGGCGTCCGGATTTTCTTTCGTCCCGCACACCAGCTTGGGTTCGCCAATCTGGGGCATGAACAAAAAGTCGCCCAAATCGGGAATGCCCGTGCCCGTCAAATGGGTGAGCGTGAAGCCCATGATCGAAGTGTCCGAATATTCGTAGCCGGACGCCGTTTCCCAGAGGTCGCGGTCGGTATCCGGGCTGAGTTGCACCATGCCGAAAGGCGCCGAAGGCCCGGGGTAAGTATTGCCCTCCCCTTGGGTGCCGACAAATGGGCGGACATAATCCACCGGCCGGTCGGCGGCGAGGGCTGTGCCACTCCAGCTAGCGGCAGTGGCAGCCAACATTAAAAACGGCAAAGCCAATCCCCGCGCGGACCGCGCCAGGCGATTGGAACTCGTTAAAAACAAACGCATAGTGGGCGATTTATAGAAGCCCGGGCTTGAGGGTTACAATAAGATAATCGCCTAGCGTTGGCGATCTGATCTCAAAAAAACGCTTAACACACTGATATTATGCTAGTTACAAAAGAAACAAGCACCGCAAACACGTTTTATTCAACCTCCACCTGCGGGGGAGGATTCACGGCCTAAACCCGGGGCCATTCAAAAGCTCATTTTGCTTTTGCTGGGGATTGGTTTTGTGGGATGCAAGATCGTTGAATGCTTTCATCTTCAGGACGTCCACCGAACCGTTAATGCGCCCCACAATCGCCCCGCCATTCACCGACGGAGACCCTTTGATTTGTCCCACTCTCGCATGCCGCTGCGAAACGTTTTCGCCTTCCATCAGCGGATTGTTGGCAGCGTCGTTGAAATAACCGCCAATGGCTTCGTTTTGCTCCCAAAAGATAATATCCTTGGGCTTAAACTGAAAGGTTTTATAGGTTTGGCCATTTAATCGGGCATCCGTAGGCACATACCCGCCCACAGTTCCGTTCATGCAATAGGAAGTGATCTTGACCTGGCGCGCATGCCACCACTTGCGGTAGACGCCCGCGCTTCGTTGAGCCACATCGAGAGGGCAATGCAAGACCTGGTTGTTATTCAGATAAGGCCCCAGCTGGCCGATTTTAAAAAACTCCAACTGGTTTTTATAGTTGCTGGAGTTGTAATCTTTGCCGGCGGCGCTAGGGATGTAATTAGGCAAACCAGGCAGTTGTCCGTTATTCTTAACCGCAAAAGCCCAGCCGTCGGGACCGCCATTGGCCGTGCCATCCACGCCCCCCCAAGTCGGGTGCGGCATGTAATCCGAATTGTTGGCTTCGTAGAGGTGAGTGGCGAGCAGGATTTGCTGCACATTGTTCACATCCAAGGCCGCTTGCGATTTGACCCGGGTCTTGGACACCGCTGGCAAAAACAGGCCCGTCAGAACGGCAACCACCGCGATAACGACGAGCAAATCAGTCAACGCAAAGGCCTCCCAGCTATGCCTAACCCCACAACAAAGCTCCTTATGTGAACGGTTATGATTCAACATGGTTGAATTGTATCAACCATAAATCCAATGTAAATATATTTAACAGAGTTGATAACAGGCCAGGGCGTCAGGTGAATGCAATACATGGCAGTAGTAAAAGCCTGCCTGGCCACTATGCAAAATTACCACTCCCTGCACGCGGATGTTGCTCATGAACCAACTGGGGGAAGATTACGGCGAAAAGAATGTACAGCCAGAGTCTCACGATGCGGACGACGTTATCGGATTAGGGGCCGGAGGCTAAAAGCATTCCTTTCGGCTGGGGGGCGCTGCTCTTTAGTGTTACTTTTTAACGGCGCGGACAATCAGCACAGCCAGCAAGATAACGATCGCAATGCCGCCAATAAATATGCGAGTGCCTCGGGGGATTGCCCGGACGCGCTCGAACGATTGGCCGGGCTCGGGCGCGTCGGCGGCGTCTTCGTTCGCTTTCGTGGCTTTCGCCTTGCTGGAACTCTGGGGAGCGCTGAGTTGGGCAATTTTATCCTCGTAGCGGCCAATAACGCGGTAAAGGTTGTTGATCTCCACCATCTCGGCCTCGGTGAGCCGGCGCTTGGGCAACGATCGATTGGTGTAGAAAATTTTGAGCATCGCGTTGAATTCCAATTCCGGGCCGGGAAAGACGATCCCAGGATTTAGCACGGAGGAGATGTATTGGTGGTTCGCGTAGGGGAACTCCTGGGATTGGCGCACATCCACCGTGTTAAAATCCGGCGTGAAGGCGCCTTCATGAAACCAGCCTTCATTCAACGTGGCCACGGACATGCCCGGTGCCCGGCGATAGGCCGTGACCGGACGGTTCACGATTTCCAACACGCGCTGCCAGGCATTCGTGCTTTCCAACTCGAGCGCGGCCAAGGAATCCGTCTTCGAGGCAGCCGGGGTTTGGGCGCGAAGGATTAAGCTGGTGAAGAAAACCAGAACGATGATCGCCATGCCTTTCACGAAGAAGAAAGCGGGCGCTGATTGGGCCGGAACGCGGCCAGGAGTGAGTTGGGTGTTCATAGCTTGTCACTGGCTCAGTGGCTCTCTGACAAGCCTGAGACTACCACAGCGGAGGTTCAGGCAGCAACTAATTCTCATCTTACTAAAATAAACAGCTTGATTCACAGTACACATCTGGTCATACCAAAGCACGAGCTGCGATTGAAATTCCCCACTTAAATCCGTGCTGCGAATTTTACTGATTCTCAGACGCGGGCATTTCTGGCTCACTCCAAGGACGCAGCCGGAATTGCCAGCTTTGGATAAATGAATAGGCAAAGCCGCATCAATGCGGTTGAAGGCTAACACTCAGAAGGAGAATGATCCCGTTCGATGGAGCCGAAGCGCACCGCGCATCTCTATTTCCCGACTGCTCTCTGCACGTGAATATCTCCGCTTTGATTGCTCAGAGTTATCACTGGAGTTGCGGGACTCTGCGCACCTTCGGCACCTTCGGACTCCGTTAACGCGAAATCGGAAATTACTTTGCCTAAACTCGTGTGCGCCGTAATTCGTGGCTGGCAATCGGCCGGCAAGCGCAGGCGCAATGGGCTATAGGAAGTAACCGCCGAGATTTCAGCGGTTTGCCCCGAAGTGGCGGTGATATCGACAGCGCCGCTTTGATTTCGGACCTCGATTTTCGTGCCTGTGCCCGAAAGCTTGAGACTCCCATACGAGGTGCGCGCGGAAATATTGCCCGCGAGGCCATCGCCTTCAATTGCCCCGCTTTGGTTGGCCAGCTGAGCCTGGCCTTTCACCGAGTGAACCGTTATTTTGCCAAAACTGGTCGCGGCCGTTAGATCGCCGCCAATATCACTGGCTTCAATCGCCCCGCTTTGGTTCGCCAAATTGGCCGGGCCCGCGCGCCGCACCTGGATGCGGCCAAAAGCGGTGCGGGCATGGATTGGCCCGCGAATATCCTCCGCGTGTATGAGGCCACTCTGGTTGTTTAATTCCGCCGGGCCGCCGATTTGCAGCGCCGTCAAATTCCCATAAGAAGTTTCGGCGTGCAACGGACCGGAAACTTCCACCACCTTGATCTCGCCACTTTGATTGCGCAACGAAGCCGGCCCGATTTGTTGCGCCGACAAGCTGCCGTAGGAAGTGCTGGCCTGCACTTCGCCCGGCAAGGACTGCAATCCCACCCGGCCGTGCTGGTTTTTAACACTGACAGTGCCGGTGACATCCGCCACCTCAACCGAACCATTCGCGCTGGCGATCTCGACCGACACGTTTCGCGGCACTTGCAATAGGAAGTCCGATTCCAGGGAAAACTGGCGTTTGCCCGGAGGCAGCGTGAAGACCAGCCGGAATTCACCCTCCACGCTGTTGGTCTCCAGCTTGCATTTGGCGACCAAGGCGCGCATGGCGGCTTCATCCTCGTCGTTGCCCCGAATCTTCTGTTGCCAACTGAAATCATCGTTTACCCCTAAGACCAAAACCCTGCCCGCCGCGTTTTTGATGGTCACGGTGCGCAATCCCGATGGCAAGGCTTCCTGGCGGGTTTCGAGCACCCGCATTTGGCGGGCTTTAGCCTGGCGTGCCGGCTTGCCAGGCTTCACGGTTACGCACCCCGCCAAACCGAGAATCACGAGAATTGCCAGCCAAGAATGCTTCATAATGGGTAAAAGGATCCTTCACCTATGTCACCGGCTTCGCCGCCACGCAAATAAAAAAAGCCACCCGCAACAAAAACCACTTCGCCGCATCTTTCCCTTTGCATTTCCAATATCTTCGAGGTACAAGGACTTCATCAGCAAAGCGAAAGAAAAGCCCGTCCGAGATTAGGGGCTTTTATGACGTTTTGTGCAAAACCTAAATTGAGATACGAAAATATGAATACGGTCACCTCCCTCAAGACGGTTACAGGCCAATGCCGGTCGCTGGTTGAAAACGCGCTCGAAGATAGCGGCGGCCTGCTGCGTCTGGCCCCCTGTTGGGTCCCCCGCTCCTTCCTCCATCCCGGTCTGCGCCTAAAATTGGCGCCCCAGGATACTTACGCCTTTGGCTTGAACCGCGGCGGCATCGATGAACGCTGGTTCGCCTCCACCACCCCGGCCGCCAACGAAAACCGCACCCCCGACGAAGGGTTGAGTTACGTCGTAGCCGGTGGTTCCCGGGTCACCCTGCAAGCCGCGGTGGCCGAGTTGGGTGCGGAGATTGTGGGCAAGAAAATGTGGAGCAAGTATAGCCGCTGGCCGGTTTACTCGAAATTCTTCGACAACATGGGCCCCATTCCCCACCACATGCATCAATCCCAGAAGCATGCGCAAATGGTAGGCCAGGAAGGCAAGCCCGAGTCGTATTATTTCCCGCCCCAACACAATAATGTGGGCAACAATTTTCCGCACACCTTCTTCGGCCTTGAACCCGGCACCACCAAGGCTCAAGTGCGCCGCTGCCTGGAGAATTGGAACAAGGGCGACAACGGCATTCTTGATCTTTCCAAGGCGTACCGCTTGAAACCCGGTACTGGCTGGCTGGTGGGCCCCGGAATTTTGCACGCGCCCGGCTCGCTCTGCACCTATGAGCCACAGTGGGGCTCGGACGTGTTCGGCATGTACCAGAACTTGGTCGAAGGCCGCGAAGTCCCCTGGTCGCTGCTCGTCAAAGACATGCCCAAGCAGAAACACCAGGACCTCGACTTCATTGTCAGCGAGCTGGATTGGGACTCCAACGTCGATCCTAATTTCAAGGAGAACCACTATTTGGAACCCACGCCGGTGGCCGACACGCGCAAGGAAGGTTATGTGGATCGCTGGATCGTTTACGGCAAAATCAATGGCCGCCAGTATTTCACCGCCAAGGAACTGACGATCGATCCCGGCGCGAAATGCGTGATCAAAGACAATGGCGCTTACGGCCTCATCACCGTGCAAGGCCAGGGCAAGATGAACAAACTGACGCTCGATTGCCCGAAGATGATCCGCTTCCACGAATTGACCGAGGACGAAGTGTTCTGCACCGAAAGCGCCGCCAAGGCGGGTGTAGTATTCGAAAACACCTCGCCGGTCGAGCCGTTGGTCATGCTGCGTTACTTCGGGCCGGACGTGAATCCGGACGCCCCGGAATTGGGTGCTTACAAGAAGAACAAATTCTAAAAACCTGGCTGGCAGGGGCTGGCGCCGGTGCCATCCCCTGCCCTCCAACCCTCTCCTATGAGCGCAAAAAACCAATATCCCAAGCTGCATAACGCCATGTGGCCCGGCCTGGTCGGCAAAGGCAGCCCCGGCGCGGAACCGTGCATCGACCTCGACACCATGCTGGACCTCACGGCCAAGGCCGAAGTGGGCGGGGTCCGCTTCGATGGCGTGGATTTGTTCCTCTTCGCCCCGCATATTGAAATCGATTCCACCCCTGATGACCTAAAGCGCATTGCCGACAAGGTGCGCGGCAAGGGCCTGGTGATCGGCTCGGTCGTCGCGCCGATTTGGGGGCCGACGGGCGGCGGTTCCGCCATGGGCACCCCCGATGAGCGCAAAGCCTTCGCCACCCAAGTGCGCAAAGCCTGCAAGATCGCGGCGAAGTTCCGCGAATTGGGCATCCGCCCCGAGGGCGTGGTGCGCATCGATTCGGCTTGCGGTGTCGAGGAATGGGCCGCCGACCCGCGCGGCAACACCAAGAAAATCGCCGAAACCTTTCGCGAAGCCTGCCTCATTGCCGAGGACTCAGGGGAACGCCTCGCGGCCGAAGGAGAAATCTGCTGGGGCGGCATGCACAGCTGGAAGCACATGCTCGAACTGCTCGAAACGGTGGACCGCCCCAAAACACTCGGGTTCCAGGCGGATATGGCGCACACGCTGCTCTACACGCTCGGTTACAACGCCCCCGAGCACGCCCTCTTGCCCGCCAATTGGGATTGGTCGGACCCCGCCCGCTTGGATAACGCCTTGAAGACGCTCACCGCCGCGCTGCGCCCGTGGACGTTTGACTTCCACGTCGCGCAAAACGACGCCACCGTCCATGGCTCCGGCACCCACGCCAAGACCGGCCATCATTGCCAGGCCAAGGATGCGCAAGGCAAATTGAACATCCCGCACCATGCCGGTTTCTGGCTGCGCAACGATAAAGGCGAACTTACCAAGTCCATTCGCCACCTTTGCTGGGATGGCTGCATGTTCCCCAATGCCGTCATGATGAAGCAAGAAACGTGGAACGACATCCTCGGCGCCATGATCGCGGTGCGCGACGCGCATGGGTGGACCGAAGCGTAGGCCGCGCCCCCAGTTTAAATTTTTAAAAATGGAGACCAACCTCAACGAATGAAAACCATTAATGTCGGATTAATCGGCTGCGGCTTCATGGGCCGCACCCACTCGAACGCCCACAACCGCTTGGGCAATTTCTTCAAACTCGACACCCGCACCGTGCTGAAAGCGATTTGCGATTCCAACGGCCCCAAGGCAACGGAATTCGCCCAAACCTGGGGCTACGAATCCGTGGAGACCGATTGGCACAAATTGATCGCCCGGAAAGATATCGACCTGATCGAGATCACCGCCCCGAACAACATCCACGCCGAGATTGCCATTGAGGCGGCCAAGGCGGGCAAAATGATCATCTGCGAAAAACCCCTGGCCATGAACGGCGAGCAGGGCCTGCAAATGGTCGAAGCGGTCGAAAAAGCCGGGGTCCCGAACCTCGTCTCCTTCAACTACCGCCGCATCCCCGCCATCACCATGGCCAAGAAATTGATCGAGGAAGGCAAGCTCGGGAGAATCTTCCACTACCGCGCCAAATTCCTCCAGGATTGGACGATCTCCAAGGACCTTCCCCAAGGCGGCGACGCCCTTTGGCGGCTGGATGTGAAAGTGGCCGGCAGCGGCGTGACCGGCGACCTGCTGGCGCACTGCATCGACACCGCCCTGTGGCTCAACGGCTCCATTGACACCGTCACCGCCATGAGCGAAACGTTCATCAAAGAGCGCAAGAGCAACGTCACCGGCCAAGTCGAGAAAGTCGGCATTGACGATGCGTGCTCGTTCTTGGCGCGCTTCCAGAACGGCTCACTGGCGACGTTCGAATCCACCCGCTACGCGCGCGGCCACAAGGCGCTCTACACGCTGGAAATTAACGGCGAACACGCCTCGATCGCCTGGGATTTGCACGACCTGCACCGGCTGCAATATTTCGAGCACCGCGACCCGGGCCAACTGCGCGGCTGGCGCTCCATCCACGTCACCGATAGCGACCACCCCTACATGAGCAAATGGTGGGTGCCCGGCCTCCAGATTGGCTACGAGCATTCCTTCGTGCATCAATTGGCCGATTTCGTCGAAGGCGTGTCCAGCGGCAAACCCGTAGGGCCCACCTTCCGCGACGCCCTGGAAACGCAGCGCGTGTGCGACGCCGTGCTGCAATCCGCCCACTCGGGCGCCTGGGTCAAAATCCCCGGCGATAAATAACGCTAAAAACCTTCGCCCACGCCCCCGCGGCCTTACTGCGGGGGCGTTTCGCTGGTGCCCCCACGCCAAATCCAGTCGCCTTCCACCACGCGTGTCTTTTTGTTTGTACGCACGGTGCCGCCGTCATCTTTTCCATCGAACCCCACCGAGTAGAGCAAATAGTGATCCTTATCCTCCCAGCGAAAGTGATAAGGCTCACCGGTCAAAATATCATTGGGGACTTTCTCGGCATACTCAGGCACCAGATCCTCCAAGCGCTGGGGATATGCGCCCTTCGCCAACCAGTAACGCTCCAAAGCGCAGCCTAAGTTCCCCACCACGGAAGCCACCCACTGAGGGGCGAATGAATGGCGTGCGAAATCCGCCCCGCATGTGCGCGGCAGCGTCCTCAACCGGCCCAATGAAACCAGGCATTCCCGCACCTTGGGGACAGGGTCTATGCAAGTTACACCGGTAAAATTGGTTGCGGGGACAGGATTTGAACCTGTGGCCTTTAGGTTTTAAGCCCCATCGGCATGGCTTCTAATGGGGCACCACGGATAAGGAATTTGTATAGTCCGCAAGGCCGAAATCAGCATTCCTCATGCGCCGGCCGGCTTTTTCTGGTTTGACGCCTCTTCGGAAATATGCGCGAAATGCTTGCGTGAGCCAGCGGGGTTAGGGAAAGATGGCAGCCGGATGCCATCTCGGCAGCGGAAGCCAAGACGCGGTCTCAACCGCCACCCACGAGGTTCACGAAGGGGCTTCCAACCGAGCCAACGCGCCAAGCCGCAACCGTCGGCAAATAAAATGAATCTGGAATTTAAAAATTTTGTAGTGGGGCAAGCCGCCGTCGTGTCCGTCCAAGGGCGCGTGGATGGGAATACCGCCACTTTATTGGACACGCATTGCAAGAAGCAGCTGGCCAGCCTGGGCCAGAAGAGCCTGGTGCTCGACCTGCGCGCCACCGATTATCTGAGCAGCGCCGGCCTGAGATCCATCCTCATTCTAGGCAAGCACGCCAAAAGCCTCGGCGGCCGGCTGGCGATTTGCGGCCTCACGGGCGTGGTGCGCGAGACCTTCACCATCAGCGGATTTCTCGATCTATTCCCGGTAGCGGACACCCCGGAAGCGGCGGCGGCTATGGCCGGTGGCCAGCCAGCCAAGCAACCGTGAAAGCGGGAACGGGCCGGGATGCCTCCGCGCGAAGCTTGGACGCGGGAAGTTTTGGGCTTCGATTGCCTGGCGCGGGCCACGCCGCCGAAAATTAATATTGCCGGCAAACCAAGCTAATCGGGGCCGGGAGTGACGTGCTGATGAACCATCGAACCATGAGATTTGCGCCGGGGTGCGGGCGGCTTCGGGAGGGGCGCGGCCCCCGCGTATGAGCATTGCCACCTTAGACGCCGCCCCGGAAGCATTGCGCCAGCAGGAGAAGGCGATTGTTTTAAACCTGGGGCTGGCGGTGTTTTTCTGTGTGCCGGCCGTGGCGGTGGCGGTGCTCTCCGGTTCCATGCTGCTTTTCAGCGACTTGCTCGATCACGCGCAGGAAATGATCAACGGCGTGATCGCCTGGAACATCCTGCGGACCATCCGCCTGGGAAAAGCGCAGGGGTTCGATTACGGGACGGGCAAGCTGCAGACCCTCGGCGGCATGGCTGGCTCGATCACCTATGTGGCTGCGCTGCTGTTTATGGCGGCGATGGCCGTCCGCAGCCTGGTTTATCCGGTGGCGCTGGACACCACTTACACCGCGGGCGGCGCGCTACTGCAAGTCATCGGATTCCTGGTGGACTGGTGGTTATGGCGGCGCAACCGCCGGATCGCCCGCGAGTCCTTTTCCCCGGTCATGGAAATGCTTTGGCGGGCGAACCGCGCCGATGCCATGTCGTGCCTCGCCGTGCTGCTGGGATTGATGCTCACGTTGACCCTGGGGCAATTTTCCTGGGTGGTTTATCTGGACCCATTGTGCGCGCTGGCGTTTGTGGCTTATGCCGGGGTTTCGTTTTTGCCGGTTCTAGCCGAAGGGCTCAACGAAATGCTCGACAAAACGCTGCGGGAAGATCTGCAACTGCGGATTGACCGGCGGCTGGCGGAGAATTACGACGGCTACGCGGGCTTCCACGGAGTCCGCTCACGCCGCTCCGGGGGGCGGGTGTTCATCGAAATCGCCTTGAGCTTTTCGCCCGAGCAACCGGTGGCCGAAGCCGTGCGGACGGTCGAGCGGTTGCGGCGGGGCATTGAGTCCGACATTCCCGGCAGCGAGGTGCGTGTATCGTTGCTGCCCATGGAACCCGAACCGGCCAGCCCGCCTTCCTCGCCTCAGTGAACCGGCCTGGCTGGCATCCCCCCTTAGTGTGGTGCCAACGAAGCGCTTAGCCGTTCCACCCGCGATTCCTCCCCTTCCCCATGCACCCCTCAGTGGAAAGTTCAACGCTCAGGATGGGATGTTGATAGTGAGGCGGTTTCTCCCGCCGCACCGGGCGTAATGCATTTGCCCGGCCATTTTGCGGATTAAATGGATGCCGAGGCCGCCGGGAACCCGCTCTTCGGCGGGCAAGTTCACATCGGGCTCAGGCGCCGCCAGGGGGTTGAACTCATGGCCATCGTCCTCGAGAATGAGCAGCAGGGTTCCGGGGTGAATCTCCAGCCGAAGCAGAATTTCATGAATCGACGAGTCGTCGTAGCCGTACTTGAGGATATTGGAGGCCATTTCTTCAATGGCCAGCTGGGCCAGGTAAACGGCCCGGCGGTTGACGCCCCGCTCTTCAATAAATTGCACCGCCTCCTCCGTGACCCGGCTCAATTCGTCAAGCTGGTTGGGAAAGCGCCGCTCAAAAATATTGGCCAGTTCAGTGCCCATTTGGACCAGGAGTCCCACCCACCCAAAGCCTGCGCCAGGCTGGAAGGCCGCGCCTGCGTGGGAAAACCCGCTTGCCTCCCCGCCGCCCGCCATGATATTCTTTGCGCGGCTCCATGCGAGACTCTACACGTCCAGCACCGGCACGACAACCGAAAAGAACCTGGCGTTTCGCCTGGTTTCTGGCCGTCATCGCCTGGGTGGCCGGGATCGAATGGCGCGCCTCCGCGGCCGATGCGGCCCAGCCCTTCCCCAGGGTCGTGGTTTTGCCGCATTGGATTCCCCAAGCCCAATTTGCCGGTTTTTACCAAGCCTTGGAGCAAGGGTTTTACGAGCGGCATGGCTTGGACGTCGTGATCCTCGAGGGCGGCCCGCGCAAGCCCGTGGACAAATTGCTCGCCTCGGGTGAAGCCACCTTTGCCAGCCATTTTCTATCCTCCGCCCTGAAATTGCGGGACGAAGGCTTGCCCTTGGTCCATCTGGCGCAAATCTCCCAACGCTCGGCGCTGATGCTCGTCGCGCTCAAATCCCATGGCATCCATACGATACAGGACCTCGACGGCAAGAAGGCCAGCCTCTGGCCGGCGTTTTCCACGCAGCCGCGCGCGCTCTTTCGCAAGCATAACCTGAACGTCCAAACCCTTCCCCAAGGGGCCTCCATCAATCTTTTCCTGCGCGGGGGCGTGGACGCCGCCTCGGCCATGTGGCACAACGAGTATCACCTCATTCTGAACTCCGGCCTCGATGAAAGCGAATTGACCCTGTTCTTTTTTGACCAGCAAGGCCTGAACTTCCCCGAAGATTGCCTCGTGTGCCTGGCGGATACTTGGCGCACCCAGCCCGAGCTTTGCCGCCGGTTCGTCCAAGCGACCCTGGAAGGCTGGCAATACGCGCTAAGCCATCGGGAAGAGACTATAAAGGTGGTGATGCGGCGGGCGGAAGCGGCCCACACCGGCGCCAACCGCAGCCACCAGCGCTGGATGCTCGACCATATGGGCGAACTGATCCAGCCCGCCAAACCCGCCACGACCCTGGGCCAGCTGAAGCGCGAGGACTATGAACGCGTGGCGGCCGAACTGAAGCGTGAAGGCGAAATCCAGGCCGCGCCCCGTTTTGAAGATTTCCATGTTGAACTTCTTCCGTGATCCATTCCGTCCCACCCTGGCGCGCAAGCTGGGCTTCCTGGTGCTGGCCAGCACCGGGTTGGTATTCTTGCTGGCTTTCGGCTACAGCCACCGCATCGCGCGCGACCTCCTGCTTAAGTCGGTGGAAGAGAGCACGCGCAACCTGGCCCACGGCACCGCCAGCCGGATCGACGCCTTGCTGCACAACATCGAGCCTCTGCCCGAGATGGTGGCTAGCCATGCCTCCGGCCAGCGCTTAACCAAGGAGGATGTCGACCGACTCCTGGGAGACGTGCTGCGCGTGAGCCCGCATATTTACGGCTCCGCGGTGGGGTTTGCGCCGGGCGAGTTTTCCGCGGATACCCCGCTCTACGGGCCTTACGTTTATAACAAAAACGGCCAGCACCAATTCACCAACCTGGCCAATGACGGCTACGATTATGTGGCGCAAGACTGGTACTTGATCCCGCGCGAAACCGGCAAGGCGCTCTGGAGCGAGCCGTATTTC
>MTLE01003245.1_pt1 | contig 20942 bp, 13 predicted proteins | sample 1982461 | NCBI WGS metagenome assembly MTLE01 (sample SAMN05712605, study PRJNA340218) | biofilm metagenome | isolation source: sample SPL anode biofilm adapted to -200 mV | place: USA | collected 2012-02-03
GAAAGTTTTTATTTCATGAAATGACTTTGTACTTATCTGATACTGCCACACTCCAAACGAACCATAAACAAATACCAGGTCGTCAGTAAAAAAGTATATTCCTGACAAAAATGGATTTTTATCAGGAATAAATGATTCTATATCGAATTGCAGTAAAAAATCATCCTGTTCTTTTTCGTATTTAAAGACAGCTCCGTGGTTAGTAAATGCCCAAAGATTTCCTGAAACATCCTTTTGCAATAAATTAATGCGTCCTGTTAACTCTGAAGAACTGTTTTTCCCCAATAACAAGTAATTTTTAATATTCACTCCATCGTAACGATCAATGCCGGAACGGGTTGCAATCCAAATGAATCCGGTATTGTCTTTTTCGATACAAAAAGTGCGCTGATTACTCAATCCTTCTGATTCTCCAATGTGTCTTGCATCGTTTGCAACTGCTGAAAACGAGGATATTACAATAAAAATCAAAAGTAAAAATATGTGTCTTTTCATACTACCAATTATATAATATTGTCGAAATTACATAAATTTATCAAAATACAAAACCGCTGTTTTTTAATAATATCTTAAATAACAGACAGCAAACCAAAAATAAGAGACAGCAAACCCGTTTCCAGTAATTGTTCCCGATATTTGCATTTGTATTTCAAACCATAATCTGATATATAAAATCACTTTTAATGATTGCAGAAAAAACAAAAACACTCGGAGTTGTTTCCTTCATTACTCTTGCAGCTCTGCAGGTAAATAGTCAAACATCCAAACTCCCTAATATACTCATATGCATGGCTGATGATGTGTCATATCCATACATGGGAGCTTATGGATGTCAATGGGTAAAAACTCCGAATAGTGATAGCATAGCAAATCAGGGTATAATTTTTAGAAATGCCTACACACCAAACGCTAAAAGTGCTCCTTCACGCTCGTGCCTTCTTACCGGCCTAAATTCCTGGCAATTGGAAGCAGCCTGTAATCATGTGCCACACTTCCCGGCTAAGTTTAAAACTTTCACTGAAGTATTGGCAGAAAACGGATATTTCGTAGGACTTACAGGAAAAGGCTGGGCACCGGGAGATCCCGGAACGATAAACGGAAAACCACGGCAATTGATTGGTGTCCCCTTTGATAAATACCAGTATCCTGTGCCAATAACCACCGGAATTTCCACAAATAATTACGCCGAGAATTTCGATGATTTTTTAAATAACCGCCCTTCTGATAAGCCTTTCTTTTTTTGGTTCGGATCGCTGGAACCTCATCGGGGTTATGAATATGGCTCCGGAATACGACTGGGAAATTACAAAACAGCCGATATCAGTAAGGTTCCGTTATATTGGCCCGATAATGAAGTTGTGAGAACAGATATGCTTGATTTTGCATTTGAACTGGAGCATTTTGATACACACATTGGAAAAATGATTAGATCGTTAAAACAACGGGGATTGCTTGACAATACAATAGTCATTATAACTGCAGATAACGGAATGCCATTCCCTCGAGTTAAAGGACAGGCTTATTATGATTCAAATCATTTGCCGTTGATTATTATGTGGAAAAAAGGTATAAAATATATTAAGAGAGAGATAACAGATCATGTAAACTTTATAGACATTGCACCCACTATACTGGAAATAGCCAAAATCTCAGAGGGTAAAACAGGAATGCAACCAATTCAGGGGAAAAGCATCTTACCTGTTTTACTTTCTGATAAAGAAACAGTCGATAAAACAAGAGACCACGTTTTGATTGGAAAAGAAAGACACGATGTGGGCAGACCAAATGATGTGGGTTATCCAATACGTGGCATTATAAAAGGAAATTTCATCTATTTATATAATTTCAAAACAGACCGTTGGCCCGCCGGAAATCCTGAAACAGGATATTTAAATTGCGATGGAGGCGCTACTAAATCAGAAATTCTCAACGGGAAAAATAATCCTCAACTGTTCCGTTTTTGGGAACTCAATTTTGGGAAAAGGCCTGCTGAAGAATTATACAACACCGACAACGATCCTTATTGTATTACCAATCTGGCAGATAATCCATTGTACAAAAAAATCAAGTCAAAACTAAAATCTCAATTATTTTCTGAATTAAAGAAACAGAAAGATCCACGCATTTTAGGTAACGGTGATATTTTTGATAATTACCCTTATGCTGATGTCGAAGACATAAATTTCTATCAACGATTCATAGAAAATAAGATCAAGAGATTCCCCACATGGATATCTCCTACTGACGTTGATTATGAAGCCCTTGAAAAAATAAGGGAAAAATAATCGTAAAAATTAAAACCAACTAATCATTCTATAAAAAAACACTTTTATGAAAAACACTTTTTTTAAAAAACATTCTCTCCTGTTAATTTTTTCTATAATCTGTTCTATCTCACTGACAAATGCACAGCAAAAAGAAATTCAGGGAAAAGTAACGGATTCGGGAGGGATAGAAATGCCCGGAGTCAATGTTTCCATAAAAGGAGGAACAAGCGGAGTCATAACCGACCTGTCGGGAAAATACCGTATCAGGGCAGCTGCTTCTGATATACTTGTTTTTTCGTTTATTGGTTTTCAAACCGAAGAAAGAAGAGTAGCCGATAATAAAGTGATTGATGTTACAATTTCAGAAAATGTAAAAGCATTAGACGAAGTAGTTGTTATCGGTTATGGGGAAGCAAAGAAAAGAGATCTCACCGGTTCTGTTTCTTCCATTCAATCAAAAGATTTAGAGCGAATACCTGTTAATAATGCTGCCGAAGCCATAACAGGGAAACTTGCAGGAGTGCAGGTTGTTACAACAGATGGAACTCCGGGAGCAGATATAAAAATTCGCGTCAGAGGAGGAAATTCAATCACGCAGGACAATTCTCCATTGTACATTATTGACGGCTTTCCATCCGATTTAGNCCACGAAGGTATTGATCCTAAAGACATACAATCAATAGATATTTTAAAAGATGCTTCTTCTACTTCAATTTACGGTTCCAGAGGCAGTAACGGAGTAATAATAGTTACCACCAAAAGCGGACACGAAGGATTCAGCATCAACTACAATGCACATGCAGGTTTTAAGAAAATAACCAAAACATTACCTGTGCAAAATTCTCTCCAGTTTGTGAAATCCCAATGGGAAAGACGACTTCGTTTATCGGGTCTCACTACAGATATGAGTAGTCTTATCGGTCTTTATGGTGACTGGAGCGACTATGACGCTTTATATGGCGACAGCCCGTATGTTGACTGGCAAAATCAGATCTTTGGACGTACGGCAATGGTACAATCGCACAATTTTGTAATTAACGGAGGAAGTAAAAGTACGAAATACAATGCAAGCTTTACTTATGACAATGAAGATGGAATCATGATTAACAGCGGATTAAAGCAGTATTTTTATAAACTGAGACTGGACCAGAAACTTAATAGCCAGATGGATCTAACAGCTTCTGCTAACTATAAAGAAGCAAAAGTGTACGGAGCCGGGACAGCCGAAGGACAAGACACATACAGCAGCCTTGTAAATGTTCTACAATACAGACCTGTGGCCGGATTAAATGCAACCAGTGAAGATTTATTAAATGAAGATGCCGATGCAAGCTCCGATGACTCTTACGATTACAATCCGATTACTATGGCGAAAAACATAGATAAGACAAAAGATCAAAAGAGCCTGCAATTGAATGCCGGATTAAATTATAAAATAACAAAATACTTAACTCTCAGGTTGTCTGGTGGTATCAGTAATGTATATTCAAATACAGCCACATTATATAATCAGTATTCATATTATGCCATAAAAGCAGGTGGAATAAGCGCAACAATAGACAACAGAGAAGATCACAAGTGGAACACATCCAATATCCTTACTTATAGAAAAAGAGATAAAAATAATGATTTGACAGTGATGCTCGGTCAGGAAGCAAACAAACGTGATTACAAACGGCAAATAATGTATGCCAATAAATTCCCGAATGCAGACATCGTGATAGATAATATGGGACAAGCCGAAACACACTATGTGGAATCAGATGCTTTTTCCGAAACATTATTATCATTTTTTGGAAGAGCCAATTATAGCTATCTGTCAAGATATCTCTTTTCGGCATCATTGAGAAGTGATGGGTCATCAAAGTTTGCAAAAGACAAACGCTTCGGATATTTCCCCGCAGCCTCTGTTGCCTGGAGAATGAGTGAAGAAAACTTTTTCAAACCCCTTGAAAACACAATTTCAAACCTGAAACTAAGATACAGTTTTGGAGCATCAGGAAATAACAGGATAGATAATTATTTATACAGCACAAGTTATACACCTGTATATTATGGACTTAACAACACTCAAACGTTAGGTGTAGGCCCTTCTGCTCTCGCAAATCCTGATTTAACATGGGAAACAACATACACCAATAACCTGGGAATAGATTTAAATCTGTTTAAGAATAAACTATCCATAACTGCAGAGGCTTATTTAAACCGTACTGTAAATTTATTGCTGGACGCAGACATTAATCCTGTTTCTGGTTATTCATCTCAAATGCTGAATATCGGAAAAACCCAGAATAAAGGGCTTGAATTTACAGTCAATGCTAATATTATCAGGAATAAAACATTCACATGGGATGCCGGATTCAATATCTCATTTAATCAAAACAAGATACTTGCCCTGAATCACGGAAGCAGCTGGTCTCAGGATTATTTCATAGCAACTTCCAGTTGGGGATACATGTCAGGAGATTACATTGTAAAGGTAGGGCAACCGCTCGGGTTGATGTATGGTTTTGTTTCCGACGGAATTTATACTGCTAACGATTTCAAAGATGAAGCTTTTACTACCGGACAATTTACTCCTGCTAATTTAAAAGATGATGTGCCTTATGCTGAAACACAAGCCAAAGAACAAAATCTTTTAGGACAAATGAAAGTGAAAAGATTTAGTGATGCAGTTGATGCCAACGACCATCCTATAGCTTCTGCCGATAAAGATAAAGTAGTTATCGGCGATGCCAACCCAAAACATTTCGGTGGTTTTAATACCAGCTTCACTTATAAAGGATTTGATTGCAGTATCTTCCTTAACTGGGTATATGGAAACGACATTTACAATGCCACAAAATTAAGAGGAGATGCTCAAATGTACAATAACAAAAATGTTCTATACTTCGGACAGCGCTACACAATAGTTGATCCTGCAACAGGAGAAAAAGTACTTGACAGAGATAAGCTGAACGAACTGAATGCAAATGCAACAATGTGGGCAATTCCTGAAAAAGCTGAAACCCTTACCAGCTGGGCTATTGAAGACGGCTCTTTCCTGCGCATCAATAACGTGTCATTTGGTTATACACTACCCTATAAATTATTGAAGAATCTTTACATAAACTCACTGCGACTTTATGTTACCGGATACAACCTGTATACATTTACAAAATACACAGGCTATGACCCTGAAGTAGATTCCAGATATAGTAGTGCAATTACTCCCGGATTAGATTATGCAGCATACCCCAAAAGCAGACAATTTATTTTTGGAGCCAATATAACATTCTGATTCTTTTAATAAAAACACATAAAACAATTCTGTTTCCAATCATGAAAAAAATAAATATAATATCAATACTGAGCATATTTATAATGTTTTCCACATCATGCTCTGATTTTTTAGATATCACTCCAACTTCCAAATATACAACCGATAATTTGTACCAAACTGTCGATCAGGCTAAAATGTCGGTAAATGGAATATATAATGCTCTGGTAGACGAAGCATTATACGGAAGAAATGTTACTATGTATTATGATGTTGATACGGATGTTTCCCAAATAACGGGAGGAAATTCTACGGGAAAACCCGATGGAGAAAGACGAAGTATAGCACACTATGCCTTTAACTCCGCCACCAAACAGCTCGATAATGCATGGACAGCTTATTATGCCGGAATAGAACGGGCAAATATTCTTATTGATGAAATTCCGAAAATGGAACTTTATAATAATGGAAGCGAGGAAGAGCAAAAAGAATTGAAAAGAATATACGGTGAAGGTCTTACTCTAAGAGCAATTATGTACTTTGATTTGGTCAGGTTATGGGGGGATGTCCCTTTTAAAACAACTCCATCCGCAGCAGGTGAAAATTTCGATTTACCACGAACTCCAAGAGATACCATTTATGACTCAATTATCTCCGATATGATAAAAGCGGTCGATTTAGTTCCATGGGCCGATGAAGTTGATGCCAATGAAAGATTAACAAAAGGGGCTGTAAAAGGAATTCTTGCACGGGTATGTCTTCACGCAGCAGGATATTCATTAAGATGGAATCTTGAAACAAACGATGCTGCCGGTATGAAAATGGCAACCAGAGACGATCCTCAGCGAATCAGAGAACTATATACCATTGCCCGTAATCAGCTCAAAGACATAATAGACAAAGGGATTCACAAATTAAACCCTTCTTACGAAAATGTCTGGAAAAATATCTGTTCGTATAAATACGATAGTGAATATCGCGAAAACCTCTTCGAATTAGGGTTTTACAGCACTTTGCTGGAAAAAGACGAATCGGGATCGTATGGCTATTACATGGGGCCTAAGTCAGCTATAGAATCGAAATGGGGACATGGAAAAGCCGGAGTATGGGCTATGCCTAATTTTTATTTATCCTTCAAATCCGGAGACGTGAGAAAAGATGTTTCCATTATGTATCTCAAATTTAACAGCAATACCGTAACATACAAGATGGATAAAGGGCAACCAACAGAGCTTTTTGATATAACACCGGCTAAATGGCGTAAAATGTGGGCATCAGATACACCTTCTTCATATACAAACTTCAATTATCCGATGCTCAGATATTCCGATGTTCTGTTAATGTTTGCAGAAGCCGACAGTTGGTTAGCAAATGCGAAAACTGATGAAGCAGAAGCAGCTTTAAAGGAAGTGAGACTTCGTGCATTTCCTGACGATACAGCCACAATTAACGCAGAAACTTATCCAGGCGATTTCGAAGGGTTTTTAAATGTCATTATCGATGAACGTGCTTTTGAACTGGCTTTCGAAGGATTCAGAAAATTCGATTTAATACGATGGAACAAATTGGCCTCAAAAATACAGGATACAAAAACAGAAATAGAAGCGCTAAAAGCCTGTTATGTTGCAGGTGGATCCGGCGACCCGCTATTACCCTATAACGGAAGTATTTCCTGGCGGGTTGGCACAACATTTCCACGAAGTGTATACAACAGAGATAACGGAGGCGATTTTGTAGAAGTAGACTTTAGCGGAGTAAAACCGTCTACCGGCACCTGGACAGTTTCTTCATGGTTGAATAATAAGTTTGCAGATGGTATGGCACAATTTGCCATCGGATTTGAAGAAAACAGAACGGAATTGTATCCTGTTCCGACAACTATTCTGAATGTTTCTCCATCATTGACTCAATTACCTTCATATTAATTTATTAATGACAAAAATGAAATATCCTGTATTCTTTCTTATTTTCCTGCTGATCTTGACACAAACTCAGGCTCAAAATGAAAGTGCTGCAAAAAGTAAGACACTATTGCCTGATTATTTGTTTGCCAATGCTTTGAATCAAAAATGGAAAATCTCTATGCAGGACGATTGTAAATCGGATTGGTCCAACCTATGGTTCAAAGATGGTGAAAATTCAACTGTGAAAAACTCTGAAAACGGAATGGATATTTACGCAGGAAATTTTGATAAGCCTATAGGAAAAGAAAATCAGGCTGATCACACAGTATTATGGACAAAACAAAGCTTTAAGGGAGATATCAGGATTGATTTTGATTATATGCGTCTTGATAGCGTAAACCGTTTTGTTGCAATTGTTTACATCTGTGCCGAAGGAAGTGGAAAAACTCCTTACGATAAAGATATTTATAAGTGGAGAAACTTACGTAAGGTTCCTGCTATGAAAGAATATTATAATCACATGAATGCTTATCATATCAGTTTTTCCGCATATAATAACGACGGTAATTCGCTTAAAGACTATATCCGCGCACGTCAATATATTCCTGAAAAAAGCGGTTTAAAAGGAACTGAGTTGAATAATGAATACTACAACACAGGTTTCTTTCAAACAGGAATTAAACATCATATCACTGTGATAAGCTATCAGGATCATATTTTTATGCGTGTCACTTCACCTGAAAAAAGCACTATTTTCTATTGGAATAAAAACACTAAAAATCCATTAATATCAGGCAGAGTTGGTCTTAGATTGATGTATTACCGGGGAGCCAATTTCAAAAACATAAAAATATATACTCTGAAATAAAAACATCTTTTTATACAACTATTACAATTACGAATGAATACATTAAAATCACTGTTGATAATAATTTTCGCACTGGCATACCAACTTTTGTCGGGAGCAGATTTACGTGTAAAACCTACCTTTAGTTCCTGTGGAATATATCTGCTTAGCAATAAAGCAAGCGAGTGCAGGTTACTTTTCAAGAAAACGAACGAACCGGAATGGAAAACAGCTTTTGCTCCTGTTTATGATGAACTAAATCGCGAATACAGAGGAAGTATCGTAAGACTTGACGAAAACACTTCATACAATGTGAAAATTCAGTTATTTGACAATGGAAAAATGAAAAAAGAGTTCCAGAACAGTTTTCAGACATGGACATCAGATCCGGTTGTATCGAAGACATTGTATATCAGTGATTTTAAAAACAAAGGTAATGCCAGCTATACCATAAATAATGTTGTGGGGAAAGAAAAAGGCTGGATAAAAATTATCGGGGATGTTGAGGTGAACGCATTAAATACAAATGAGGACTATGCCATCCGCATCACAAATTCCCAATATGTTATTCTTGAAAATATAACAGTTAAAGGTGGGGGAAAACACGGGATATATCTTCCCGGCACAGCTTCCCAAATAAGAATAATCAATTGTGATATTTCCGGTTGGGGGAGAGTGGGAATTCAAAACGAAAATGGTGTATATATCGATGGTAACGGAAACAAAATTAATAACGATGCCGGTATTCGTTTAGAAAAAAACGAAGACATAGTTGTCGAACGCTGTTACATACACGATCCACGTGCGAAAACCAACTCATGGTCAGGAGTTATCCAAAGCGGCCCGTTTAAAGGAAAGTCATATGAAAAAACTCATCCTGAAGGGCCGAACGCAATCTATTGCCGACTGGCCTATGCCGGAATCGTAGTTCGTTATAACGATCTTATCGGGAGTCAGACACACCGATATAACGATCCGTTTGAAACCAATCCTAACGGAGATGTAGATGGAGGATTGAACTGTGACGCTGATGTTTATGGTAATGTGCTTGCTTTCGGACAAGACGACGGGATAGAATTGGATGGCGGACAGTGTAATGTAAGATTTTATAATAACAGAGTTGAACAAACTTTGTGTGGTATAAGTGTTGCACCTAATCGAAAAGGCCCTTCCTATATTTTTAACAACGTCATTTCGAATCTTGGAGATGCCACCAATACTCAAAGTGTTGCCATAAAATCGGGAGGAGGTCCGACTTATACAAAAGGTACTCAGTTCTTCTTTAACAACACAATGGTGGTACTTAAAAACGGAATAGCAGGCATAGGTTATGGCAAAGATGCACAGCGGGAATTATTTATTGCAAAAACGAGGAATAATATTCTCATGTCAAACACTAAATCCATCATTAACGGAAATAAAGGAATAGGATTGTCAATAATGGATGTGTATAAATCGAAATGGAATGATTTTGATTATGATATGATCAGTGACTCTCAAAATGATGGTGGCAAAGGGGTAATACAGGCAAAAGAAGGTTCAGAAGCTCACGGTACGTTTGCTTTACCTCAGTTCACAGATTTGAAATACGGTGTTTATACTTTAAAAAACAATGACCCCGGAATTGATAAAGGATTGAAAATCAATAATTATTCGGAAAAGTATCAGGGAGAAGCTCCTGATCTGGGAGCCTTTGAGCTTGGCTCATCTTCTTTATATCCTATGCGACCTGTTAATATTGTGTCCGACAAATATCAATTGAAAATGAAAACAGGAACTACTGAAACAATTAAATTAAAAACAGGTGACATTGGAAATGAAACATCATTCCGCATAGCCAAAAGCGAAGATATGAATTGGTTTACAGTATCTTGCAATACAAACATAATCAAATCTAACTCGGAAATAACTCTTAATGTTGAAGCATCGAAATCAGAAACAAGACCTGTGGGAATGTTTTTCATACGCTTGCAAAATGGCTTTTCGGTACCTATATCAGTTGTTGCAGAATAAAAAACAAATATATGAAAATCAAAATTTTAATATTACTACTGTTATCAGTTTTTTCACCTTTGGGTGCAATAAAAACAGTTGAGCTAAAGTCACCTGACCAAAGAACAAACATCCAGATTATCATTAATAAAGATATTGCGTATTCTGTTTTGCGCGATAACGATACGATATTGAATAAATCATTGCTGGCTATGTCAATAGAGCCGGATATAGAACTTTGCAAAGATCCGAAACTGATAAAAACAGAGAAAAAAACTGTTAATCAGAAAATCCTTTCGCCATTTTATAAAAAAACTGAAATTTCTGACTATTATAATCAGGTAACCTTATATTTCAAAGGTTATTATCAGATCATATTCCGGGCTTATAACGATGGAGTAGCCTATCGCTTTATTACGAACATGAACGGCAAAATCACAATTTCGAATGAAACTGTGGCATTGAACATACCCGGAAATCCCAAAATATATGCTTCGTATGTAAACTCGGACAAAAAACTATTTGAAGAACAGTTTTTCAATTCGTTCGAGAGCCTTTATACTTACGATAATATCGAAAATCAAAATGACAAAAAACTGAAATTATTACCATTACTTTCTGAATTAAAAAACGGCAAAAAACTCTGTATTACCGAAGCTGATTTAACCGACTATCCCGGCATGTTTCTTAATAACAGTAAAATCCAATCGACATTAAGAGGGATATTTGCTCCTGTACCAAAAATAAAAAAACAAGGTGGTCATAATAATTTGCAAATGTTGGTTACCGAACGCGAAAACTACATAGCAAAAACATCTGGCAAAAGAAGTTTCCCGTGGCGGGTTTTTATTATTTCCGATACCGACAGAGAACTTACAAATTCGGATATGGTATATCGTTTGGCCGAACCGAACAAAATTGAAAATACATCGTGGATAAAACCCGGAAAAGTTGCCTGGGACTGGTGGAACGATTGGAATATAAAAAATGTAAATTTTAAATCGGGAATAAATAACAAAACGTACAAATACTATATCGATTTTGCTTCTGAAAATCATATCGAATATATCATTATGGACGAAGGCTGGTCGGTAAAAAAAGAAGCTGATTTATTGAAGGTTATTCCGGAAATAGACCTGAAAGAAATTATAGATTATGCAAAGCGGAAAAATGTAGGTGTCATTCTTTGGGCCGGCTATTGGGCGCTTCACCGTGATATGGAAAATGTAGTAAAACATTATTCGGAAATGGGTGTGAAAGGATTCAAAATAGACTTTTTGGATAGAGATGATCAGGAAATGGTTGATTTCACTCACGAAGCAGCAAAAATTTGTGCAAAATACAAGATGCTTGTCGATTTCCACGGAGTATTCAAACCTACCGGCTTGCAACGAACCTACCCCAACGTACTGAATTACGAAGCAGTTGCCGGTCTGGAGCAAATGAAATGGCAACCCAACGGATATGATATGATCACTCACGATGTAACTATTCCTTTTATCCGAATGATTGCCGGGCCGCTTGATTACACTCAGGGAGCAATGCGAAATGCCACTCCGGAAAATTACTATCCTGTCTCCGGAGAACCTATGAGTCAGGGAACCCGCGTCAGACAACTGGCTGAATATGTAGTATTTGAATCTCCTATTAATATGATGTGTGATTCTCCGACAAGTTATATGAAAGAGCAGGAATGTACTGATTTTATTTCGTCGGTACCAACAGTTTGGGACGAAACAATTCCTATTGACGGAAAAGTATCTCAATATATAGCCATTGCCCGACGTTCCGGAAATTTATGGTATGTGGGAGCAATGACTAATCACGAAGAACGCACCCTTGAGCTGGATCTTTCATTTTTACCGGAAGGAAACTATAAGGCAGAAATCTTTTGCGATGGAGTCAATACCGACCGTATTGCTTCTGATTATCAAAAAAAAGAAATTAAAATCCCCTCAGATAGAAAAATAAATATTTTGATGAAATCAGGTGGCGGATATATTGCTAAAATCTACAAAAGATAAAAATAAATTAATAAACCATTTTGTATAACTAAAATTTAATTCATCATGAAACAGCAATTTTTACTATTACTAAGTATTTTATTATTAACTACGAATGCAAATTCTCAGACTATTTTAAAGGAGAATTTCACAACTTTCAACGCCGGAGAAGCAATTGAAGATCCAACTCCTCCGGAAGATCTTCTTAACCCTGCATTTGGACTCTGGACCAAAAGTTCAACTGTTACCGGGGAAACTATAAGTCCCGTGGCAAAAGACACTGTTCTTACATATTCAGGATATGCCAGTTCCGGAACCGGAAAAGTCATGGAAATAAATTATGTGGATCAGGGCTCCGATGGTTCGTCAAGTTTCAAAAGAGGAACGGCCCTGTGTTTTACCGGAACCAACTTACCCGCTCCTACTGATGAAGGTTTTGTAACAGGAAGTAATTTGATTTACACAGCTTATCTTCTGAATCTTTCAAAGCACTCAAAAACAACTTCTCAACAGGAAATATTTAATTATCATAAATTAAGTAGTACTAATAGAGGGAGAGTGTATTTTAAATTTACCGATGATGGTGCCGGAGGTATTTCGAACAATATTATTTTTGGCCTCAGAGGAAATTCTGAAACAATATCAAACTGGTCACAGCCGATATTGTACACTACCACGGTACTATTAGTTGTAAAATACACCAACATATCCAATACTTCTGAATCAAATGATGAATTTGAATTATTTGTAAACCCTGATCCGACCAAAACAGAAGCAGAAAACAGCTCTGTAAAATTATCGGCTACAGGAACTGCTTCCGGTTTGCGTCTCATCAATTTTGTAATGGAAGGAAAACGTAAAATGTACATTGGTGGAATTCGGGTGGCGTCCACATTCTATGATGCTGTTAATCAGCTTTCGACCATGGACACCGAAAATATATTAATCCCGAAATCTCAGTTCTATGCAAAAGACAAAACCATTTATTCAAATATGCCTTTAGAAGGTTCTTTACAGATAATTGGAACAACAGGTGCTGTTTATGCCCGTTACGAACTAAACAATGAAAATTGTATCAAAACAAATCTCGTCAACGGAGTTTACATTCTTCAATTTACAAATTCTAAAGGAGAAAAAACAAATCAAAAAATAATCTTGAATTAAAAAAATTAAGTTCTCATTTTTTATGTCGGTTTCTATGAAAAAGATACTTGTGCTATTTATTGCAGGAATGACAACATTGGTTTATTCTTGTGGAAAAACAGCAGGCACACCCGAAAATTTATTTTGTCCACCGTCTACAACAACGAATTCTACAGTTACGTTGCTTTGGAACAGTCCACCAGATTCTCCTGAAATAAATGAATATGACATTTATATGGATGGAGAAAAAACCGGAACTACAAATGCTACAAATTTTACTGTCAGGAATCTTCGAAGTGAAACTAATTATAATTTTTACGTCGTTGCAAAAGATAAAAGAGGAAATAACCTGAAGGCAAGTAATTCCATAAATGTTACCACACTAAAAAAAGGAGAAATTTTTAATATTACCAGTTTCGGGGCTGTTGGCGACGGCAAAACGGTTAATACCAAAGCAATCCAAAAAGCCATAGACAGTTGTACCGATGGAGGAATTGTGTATATTCCGGAGGGAGTCTTTCTCTCCGGTGCACTATTCCTGAAAAATAATATGACCCTGTACATTGCCAAAGAAGGTATATTAAAAGGAACAGACAATATTAATGATTACGAACCCATGATACGAACCCGCTTTGAGGGTTGGGAACTTAATACCTATGCCAGTCTTATTAATGCAGGCATTTTAAACAAAGAAGAAACATTTAATATTCGAAATGTAAGTATCAGAGGTGAAGGTAAAATTATCGGAGGAGGGACTAAGCTAGGCAATGCCATGATTGAAGCTGGTGGCTTGAGAAGCAGGGGAAGACTTGTTTGCTTTATGAATTGTGACAGTGCCAATATACAAGGTATTAGTATCGAAGAACCTCCCTGTTGGACAATCCATTTTACTTATTGTAAAAACATTACCATAAACGACGTTAATATTAATAGCAAAGCAAGGAACGGTGATGGAATTGACCCCGATTCTTCCTCGGACTGTTATATTTTTAACTGTACGTTTTCAAACAGTGATGACTGTATTGCCATAAAATCCGGCAAAAATCCTGAGGGGAATAAAATTGGAAGACCGACGGAAAATGTCTTTATCTCGGATTGTAACTTCGTTGAAGGACATGGAATTTCCATTGGAAGCGAAATGTCTGGTGGAATTAGAAATGTAGAAATTCGGGACTGTAAAGCAAGAAATCTTAAATATGGCATGCAGATTAAAGGAACAAAAGACCGTGGTGGATTTGTAGAAGATGTCAGAGTCAAAAATTGTGAATTACAAAATATTACGGTATTCACAAGATTATCTTATAATAATGATGGGAATCCTGCACCTGAACTGCCAGTTTTCAAAAACTTTGTATTCAAAAATATAGATATGAGAAAAGCACCTACAAATAAGCCTGTTATTGAAATACAAGGATTTGAAAAACCTGAGAATTACACCCAGAATCTTGCATTTGAAAACATAATTTTACCAAAAAATGCCGTTATTAGCATTGAGAATAGTAAAAATATTCAATTCAAATCGGTTTTGGACCTTTCCGGAGAAAAACCCGATTATAAGATAAATGAGTCATTGAATATTAAGCACTAAACAAAATTTCATTAATTGAGTAAATCATTATTCTCCGAAAAACAAAAATTGAAATCTCGTTCTCTGAATTATTAATTATTTATTATGAACAAAAAAATATTGAAGTATCTATTCGTTGCTTTGCTTTTAGTTACAGTTTCCGAAGCTTACAGTCAAAAAACAATTCGAATACTGTCTATTGGCAATAGCTTTTCAAAAGATGCAGCCGAATCGTATGTAGATGATTTAGCAAAAGCAGATGGAGTAAAATTGATTATCGCTAATATACATATCGGAGGATGTGATTTGGAACATCACTGGATCAATGCTAAAAATGACAGCGCAAATTATAGTTACCGGAAAATAGTAAACGGAGATACTATAAAGATGAGCAACAAAAGCCTGGCTTTTGCAATTAGCGATGAACCATGGGATTATATTTCATTTCAGCAGGCAAGCCTCAACTCCGGTAAGTTTAATACATACTTTCCGTATTTGTCTGATTTGATCAATTATGCTAAAAATATTACATCAAACAGGAATGTCCGGTTCTGCATGCATCAAACGTGGGCTTATGCAGGTAATTCAAAGCATTACGGATATGAATATTATCAAAAAAATCAAATGGTTATGTACGACTCCATTGTAACAGCTATTAACAAGGCTGCATCAAGAGTTGGTATAAACATTATCATTCCTGCCGGAACAGCCATTCAAAATGGAAGAAGCAGTTACATCGGAGATAATTTTAATCGTGACGGCCATCACCTTTCACTTAACTTAGGACGTTACACCGCCGCTTGTGCCTGGTACGAAAAATTATCCGGTAAAAATGTGATTGGAAATACATTTGCACCATCAGAGTTGTCTCCCAAAGAAATTGAAATAGCACAAAGAGCAGCACACTTTGCTGTACTCAGACCGGACAAGGTAACAGCAATGTCTGATATTCAGACACCCAATACCAGGGTAAAATCCGGTTCTTCTGTAACTCATTAAAATAATCTCATTATATCAGCATCATCAATAAGTTGTCAAACAAAAATAAGATATTGTTGCTATTTATTTGCTCACTTCTAAGTAGCAATTTCCAAAGTATCGCTCAGGTTGCCAATATCGGAGTGGATGGTTGGGCTACTTATACAACAGGAGGCAGAGGTGGAAGAATTATCCGTGTAACCAATCTTAACGAGAGTGGCCCCGGATCATTTGCAGAAGCTATTGCTGCAACAGGTTCAAGAATCATAGTATTCGAAGTTGGTGGAGTTATTAATTTAAATGGATCTTCCAAAACAATTAAAAACCCGTATATAACTATTGCAGGACAAACAGCTCCCGGAAATGGAATAACACTTATTAATGGAGGTCTGAGTATCAATACGCACGATGTGATACTCCGGCACATCAGAATCAGACCCGGAGCTTCGGGACATGAAGTAGGGTCGTGGGAACCCGATGGAGTAACAACATACGGAGCAAGCAATATTATCATTGATCATTGTTCTTTTAGCTGGGCAGTTGATGAAAACTGTTCTGCTTCAGGTCCCCGTTTCAATGGTGTTACTCCAGAAGAATGGAGAAATAACACTTCACATTCTGTCACAATAAGTAACAACATTATCGCTGAAGGCTTAAGTAACTCCACTCATTCGGAAGGGGAACATTCAAAGGGGTCGTTAATACACGACAATGTAACAGACGTTGCCGTGTTAAACAATCTCTATGCAAGTAACAGAGATCGGAATCCATTGTTCAAAGGTGGAGCCAGAGGCGTCATAGCCAATAACTACATTTACAATCCGGGTTCAGCGGCAATAAGCTATATTCTGGTGGACGATGAATGGACAGGACATGAGCAGCAAACAGGAATGATCTCTGTGGTAGGTAATTATTTACAACCAGGGCCAAGTTCAAGTAGTTCTATTGTACTGTTTAAAATGGGGAATGGACCTTGTGAAGTATACATGAATGATAATATTTCGAACAAATCAACCGGCATTGTACAAAATGAATATAAGGGAGATTTGTTAAAAATAGCTTCTGAAAAGCCAATTTGGAATAGCAATATTCATCCTATTCCATGCACAGATGTACTACAAAATATTATACATACAGCCGGAGCAAGACCCTGGAACAGGGATGAAACAGACACAAGATTATTAAATGAGATATTGACAAATACCGGCAAAATTATCAATTATGAAACTGAAGTCGGGGGCTATCCAAATTATACTCCAACAAACAAATTATTTATCGAAGAAGAGTGGAATCTTGATTACATGTTAAAATTATCTCCTTATATTTCTATTATAACTCCGGATAATGAAACAGAGGTAGCTAAAGATTCAGATTTTACGGTAGAATCAATTATTAACGGCAATAGTGATTCTGTCAATTACCTTGAACTGTTTATTAATGGCGTTTCATATGGCAAAATAAGTCAGGCTCCATATAAATGGAATGTAAATATTGACAAAACTGGCAGTTATGAATTATTAGTTGTGGCAGATGTCGACAATGAAATGAAAACTGCTTCCAAAACATTTCACATTAATGTAACTGATACTGTATCCAGTATTAATAAAACGGATAAAAATAATAATGTATCATGCATATTTTCTCCCAATCCTTTCAACAGAGAAACAGAAATCACTTATAACTTAAATCAGGCAACTTTTGTCAGATTAACAATTTACAACTCTATGGGATCACAGATTGAAACATTAGTATCTGAATATCAGATTCCCGGAGAACATAAGATTTTGTGGAGTCCGACAGGTTTATCGGCAGGAATTTATTTCAGCCGAATGTCATATGGAGACAAGTTCATATGTGATAAGTTGATCTATAAATGAAACCATTCAGATTGAAATACAAACAACTAAAGAAATTTGGTTTCTTCTTCAGAAAATACGATAGATATTATAGGATCAATATCCAACATTTATTTGATCAAAGATACGAATTAAAACAAACAAACTTGGTTGTGATATCAATATGCATGAATCATTGATTATCCAGATAAAAATACAATAGTGGCATTTTAAAAAGGATAGTGTCGAACAAGCCGATACTATCCTTTCTGAACTTATAATAAGTTTGCCAGCAGATAACTTTCTGCTTCAACGCTCCATAAGCCAAGATTTTTATCGCAAATTTCAGCCAGTTTTTTGAAAACTGTGTTTGTTTCACCTAATTTGGCAAAGTCGGCAATTGGAGTCAAAGGTAATGTTATATGCGTATAAATCAATTTTTTACCTCCTGGAATTTCCGGTAAATGGTTGGTGGCTTCGATAACGGCATCCAATCCTCCGATATGAGTTACCAATCCTGCAGGGTCAAGACCTCCGGCCATCATGTGCAGCGCTTCCACCATGTCGTCGGTATTACCGCCACTGGTTCCAACAATATGCGTATAAGCATAATGCACGTTGTAAAAATTCATCATGGCGCTGAATTTCGGATCGCCCGGACCTGCAAAAAAGTTCAGACAACCATCAAAAGCCAGAATAGCGTCAGCCTGTTCCACTACGGGTTTCACCGGTGCAAAAGCGAAAACGTCATTATAGCCTTCACCGCCCGTTATGGCGCGCAATTCGTCCACAGGATTTTCCATTTTACCTGTATTGACATAACGTAAATCGATACCGCGCGATTTGGCAAAATCAACGGGAAGAATTGTAGCTGCCCTGTCCAAACGGGTTTGATCAACATCTGTTACAACCACCAACGACGGTTTGCGGTCGCCGCGACGAAGCACATAGTTGATAGCGGCCAGACCCATTGGGCCTACACCTGCCAGAATAGCCATTTTGCCTCCGTCCACAATTTCCATTTTGTGTACATAACTTCCGGGAGTGGTGTGGTAGTTGGCGTGCATGGCACCGATCACACACGAAAGAGGTTCGGAGAGCGATGCCGGATAAAATCCTTCTCCATGATATGCCAAAAGACAATTTTTTTCCATCACTTCGTTCGGGATAATCACGTAGGTTGCATCGCCACCAATGTATTTATAGCTGTAACCGGGAGCGCTTAAAACTCCTACCGGCCCATCTTCGTAGTACAACGCCGGCTGGATGGAGAATTTGTCGCCGGCTTTGAATTTATTTGCCCATTTTGAACCGACTTCCAGCAGTTCGCCAGCAAACTCATGCCCGATAATAATCGGATTTTCAGCCACATCATTCGGAATACGCTTATGATCGGTTCCCTGACTTGAAGCTTTGTACGACGACATGCACAAAGAGTCGGAAACTACTTTGGCTAATATTTCATTGTCTTTAATCTGAGGCAATTCAAACTCTTCCATACGAAGGTCCTTTTTGCCATATAAACGGATTGCTTTTGTTTGCATTTTTATTAGACTTAAAGAATAAAGAACAAAGAATAAAGACAGATGCTTTCGTCTTTTAAATGTAATTTATTCCGGTTTGTTTTTTAGATTTTTAGAATAAAGAACAAGAGTAAAGACGAATAACTTTATCTTTAAATGTAATTTATTCAGACTTGAGTTTAATAGATTTTAAGAGTAAGAACAAATACATTCATCTTTGTTCATTTGTCTTTGATCTTTTATCTTTATTCCAGTTTGTTTTTAAATCCTGTTATCATTTTTTGAAGTTCAACGATTTCATTCTGAATCTTCTCAAAAATCATTAAATCAATATATTTTAAATTTAACGCGATAGTCAATTCTGTTTCTAATTCGAGCAAAGATCCTACAGATATTTCTAAAAAACGTGTAAAATCTTTATTACTCGTTTTAGCAGAACCTTCAGCAATATTTGTCGGAACAGAAACAGCTGCACGCTGCATCTGAGACATTAAACCAAATCTTTCATGCTGTGGAAAAGTATTTGTCAACTGATAAATCTCAGTTACTAAATCCATCGATTTAATCCAAATAGTCAATTTCCTGAAATTATGCATATAATATCTTTTGTCTTTGTTCTTTAATCTTTGCTCTAAGATAACATCACCTGCCCACCGGTAATTGGTAATGCCTGACCTGTTTCGCCACACTGATCCATTAAATAAAGCGCTCCCTTGGTAACGTCCTCGGGCGAACAACCTTTCTTCATCGGAACCTGTGCTAAATAAAACTCTTTTACGTCGTCAATTGTTTTTGCACCCGGCACTTTTCCGGCATTCAGGTACTGAACAAACAAACCGTTGACAGGATCGCTCCAGAGCGGCCCTTCGTAAAAATTACCCGGACAAATTGAATTTACCTTAATGCGGAAAGGCGCAAGCTCAAGCGCAAAAGACTGTGTCAGCCCAACGCCTCCGAATTTTCCACCGGCATAAGCAAAGTTGGCTTTACTGCCTCGTAAACCCGATTTTGAATTTATCTGAATAATGTCGGCATAATATTCTTTGGCGTATTTTGTCTGAAGTTTCATTACTTTGCTAACTACTTTAGTGCAATAAAAATACGCGTTGTAATTGATTTTGGTGACAAATTCAAAATCTTCCGGCGTCATGTCATCCAATCCTCCGGCACGAAGTACACCCGCATTGCTGATAAACGTATCGATAGCTCCAAAGTTGCACACGGTTTCGTGCACCAGATTTTCGATGCTTGGAATATCGCTTACGTTGGTTTTTACAAAAATGGCACGGTTGCTTTTCACCAAACCGTTAAACCGTTCAACAGTAGCCTGACCCACAGTTTCGTTCATGTCGGCCACTACGATATTGGCTCCTTCCTGCAACAAACAACGGGCAATTCCCTCGCCAAATCCCTGCGCGGCACCGGTAACGATAATGGTTTTGTTTTCGGCACGACCGGCTGTTCCGCCTGCCGCCACACTGCGACGGTAGTTTTCCACTTCCCAGTTGTCGATAAAATCAATCTGCGCCTGAGTCATAGGATGCGCACCACCAAACGACGCCGACAAATAAGCTATCTTCATGGCATCTTCGAAAACGTCGAGAATCGTATCGCATTGTTTGAG
>MTLE01000628.1_pt1 | contig 20843 bp, 19 predicted proteins | sample 1982461 | NCBI WGS metagenome assembly MTLE01 (sample SAMN05712605, study PRJNA340218) | biofilm metagenome | isolation source: sample SPL anode biofilm adapted to -200 mV | place: USA | collected 2012-02-03
GGCTCCAATAGGTTGAATAAAACCCAGTTTCCCATCCGGGTGTACTGCCTGACACAAAGAATTCCATGCTTTTAGTGCAAATGGTTTATATTCTTTTTCAGGCAATAATCCATGATTAATGCCCCAGGCCAAACCATAAGTAAAAAAGGCAGAAGCGCTTGTTTCAGGATTGGGATAACTTTCAGGATCGAGCATACTTGCATGCCAGTTACCTTTCGGATCTTGCCGTTGTACAATCCCGCTCATCATTTCTTTGAAAAGGTTTTCATAAAACGGACGATCAGGATAATTTACAGGCATTTTCTCTAAAATCTGGCATAGACCTCCTATAACCCAGCCGTTTCCCCTGCCCCAAAAAACATTCTTACCATTGGCTTCTTTCCTGTTTTTATAACTTGTATCCCTGAAAAACAGCTTTTCATTTTTATTGTACAAAGTATCGTAAGTAGCCCTGAATTCTTCATTCATAAATTTAATATACTTCATATCCTTTGTTACCCGCGAAGCAGAAACATAAACAGCAGGTGCCATAAAAAGCGCATCGCACCAACTCCATCTGTTCTGATTTCCCGGACGTGAAAAATCAAGATTCCCGATAGGTCGATTAGCCAATACCATATCCATCCGTTCCAGAGTAGGTTTTATCATTATCGGATCCTTATCCCGTTCATATAATCTGAAATATAACTGACCAACACAAATATCATCAGCATGAAACTCATTAGGACCCGGCTCATAATTTACTTTTTTAGCGATATTCTCAAGAAAATCGATATATTTTGCATCTTTGCTTATAGTCGACCACTCGTACATCCCTACATATAATGCTCCATTTGTCCATGCCCAGTAAGCATGTGAATTTTTATAACCCGATCCCTTTTTTACCTGTTGTTCAAAATTATCTACCTGCCAGTCGGCAACAGATTTCATTGTTAAGTACACCTGTTTCTTATTTGTTTTAGCCTGTACCGGCACAAATATTAATGCAAAAAATAATATTGCAATTACGGATTTCCGTTTCATTGAAAAATAGATTTATATGGTTATTTAATTTCTAATTTAATTGTTTTTTTGCTTCTAAAAATAGATTTATTCGAATCAGTATTTAAAATATCTGAAAAATAACTGCCCGGGCAGAGGGTACAAATATAATTCTTTCGTTTTTAATGTTAATAACCTAATAAAGAAAAAGACACAATTTCTTGTGTCTTCTCTCTCCTTATAATATGCAAGTCTGGAGACTTGCTTCCGTCAGTGAACGGACAAGTCTTAACTACGACCAAGCGACAGACGCTTGGCCGAACATCTACCTTTCCAACCTACGCCCAACAAGGTTTTTTATTCTTTAAATTGTTTAATCACTTTTAATTCCGTATTCTCATCAGGCCATACTTCAATTCTATAATAATCATCATCAGAATCATTTGATAAATCAGATTCCAAAACACTTCCAAGATTTGAAGAATAAACCCTAACCCGATATCTACCATTATTTACTTTTACTTTTACTTCAATTACGTTATTAGGACAATCTGAAATTTGCAGTTGATTATTTTTTATTTCAAGTCCTGCTTCTACAATGTGGTCATATAGTTCTAAATCTATAGCTTCATTTTGAATTAACAACAACTCAATTTCACCTTTAATATTACCATATGATTGTGTCATAATTCCCAAAACATCTGTTGATGTAGCCATTCGACAAGTCTCTGATTTTTCAGACCAAAATTCAGAATCTGAAGTATCTCCAATATAATCTTTATCGTGAATATAAAATTGATTATAAGCTGTAATAAATTTAAATTTCTCTTTCATATTTTTTTATTAATAGTAATCGAATTATGGAGTTACTGTTGCAAGGCCTAATGATGCTCCTCCTGTTTCGGGTGCAAATACGACTGTCCCTGTTTGACGAAGCGTCTCGTCCACGATAGACACTTGGCCGAACACCTCGTGCCAACCTACACTTAACAAGAGATATTTAATTATTAATATCCTTTGCTCGTGCGGCTTTTATATTGATTCCCTATAGAATCATTGTCAAATCAGCCAATTTGACACATTACAGTTACTACCACCACGGAACAAAAGCCTTTGCAGAAAAATAAAAACACAAAAGTGAAACCACAACATATGTTATAGCAAAGATAGATCTTCTTACTTTTTCTTTTCTCGGCATTTGCTCATACCTAGCAATGATAATTTTTCGTTTGCTGTACCAGGTAAAGTAATTTACAATCATTATTATCACACCAAATATAAGACCTAAAAATCCTCCATTAATGCCCTTATTAGCTAAACTAATATCTAAAAAATGAAATGATATATTATAAAGCGTTGCAATATTAAATGCTATTATGACACAAATGTCCACGAAGGAGTGAATAGCAGGATTCTTAATAGCCTTTGATTTTGTATAAAACCAATACAAAAAATAAAATAAATTTTTTATCATGACAAGTAAATCTTAACGAGTATAATGTTGTATGACGTGAATTGTATTATCTTTTGGACAAACACCGTCCTCTAGGATTTACCCGCAAATGTTCGCGCAGTTTGAGGTGATTTGTAATCACCTCGTAACTTTATTATCAGCATTTGTTATGCGAAAATTTACTATTAAACAAATATATAATTTTATTTGAAAAGTAAGCGGATTATAAAATCTATCAGGGTTTATTTATCCAAACATTCGTACTGTCTGGTTTGGGACTAAACTGCCTTTGAAATGCAAATGTAAGCAATTGAGGTAAAAAAACAATATTCTGTTGTAAGGCAAATATTTTCAGTAAAAATTGTGAATGATTTTCCGGCACACACATTGTTAACTAAATTATTTTTTAATCTTTGCAACTCAATTAACTCTTATTATGGAAAAAACAAAAGAAGAAATGCTCAATTACGCCGTAAATATGCGGTTGCGTGGCGACAACTATCGTGCTATTTTGAATTATCTGGAACGTCATACTTCCGATCAGAATTTAATTAACGAAATTATCAATTCGGTCGATTTGCTGGAAAAGAATAACGAAATTAAACCTTTGATTGAAAAAAAGAATAAACTATCGTTTATAAATGTTGTTCTAAGTAGTGTACTTATTTTATTAGGTTTGTATCTTGTTTTTTCATTGTGGGGCGAAGGTTATATCGCCACTCTTCCTTTTCTGATTATTGGCCTTGGAATCTGGACTTTAAGCGGAAAAATGAAGTGAATTAAAGAATTAACCGGTACATGGAATTTTTTCAACAACTGTTTAAATAAACTTTCTAAATGGAATTAACTATCACAAAATATCCTTATGGCGCACGCCCGGATGTTACAAAACCTGATCCTGAATTTTATAATCAGCTTCGCGAAGAAGGTATGCGTCAAATGGTCAGCAAACACTATGATTTACTCCGTGCAAGCGATCTAAAACATCTTTTTCCTGCTGACGACGCTGAATTTGAAAATGCCAAAAGCAGATCGGCAGATTTCATGATTCAGATTTGCGGTGGACCGGATTATTTTAACCAACACAGAGGTCGTCCCCGTATGACCGACCGGCATGCACCGTTTTCCATCAATATGGAAGGGCGCAACATTTGGCTAAACTGTTACAAAAAAGTGCTGTTGGAACTGCCGATTCCCGAACATTTAATTCTTTCGTTCTGGAATTATATTGATGTCTTTTCCATTTGGATTGTAAACACCCCCACTCCTGCTTTCAAGGTAAATAAACTGTAATTTCACATCTGTTGACGGTTATAATTTACGTTTGGACGAAATTTTCAACACAAGGGCGTCCAAAAAGAAAATAGAACACAAATCCCGAAGAATCGGGACGCAAGTAAACGCAAATTAACGCAAGATATAAATCATTTATATATAGACGATTATAAAAATGTCATTTTCGAAAATTTGTGCTATTTACGTCCCGATTCTTCGGAATTGTGATTAAAAAAATACTTATTGGACATCCTCTTTTTTTTATCCTGCTAACTTACCTGCCCGTTAATTATCAATTCAGGCATTCTTTGTATATTTGTCATCGAATTTAATTATTTAAAATCAAATGGACGAGCAAAAAAAAGCGGTGATTATAGGAGCAGGTGTTGGTGGCATTGCCACAGCAATTTTCCTGGCACAAAACGGGTTTTCGGTGGAAGTTTTTGAGAAAAACGCTCAGCCGGGAGGCCGCTGCGGACACTTAATTCAGGATGGACACCGCTTTGATTTGGGCGCAACCATTTTATTAATGCCTTCACTTTACCGTCAGGTTTTTAATTCGTTGGGAATGAATTTGGAAAAAGACCTTGAAACCACTTCGCTCGAACCTGTCTACAAGTTATTTTTCAATGATAATTCCGTGTTTCCATATACCTGCGACACAGAACAAATGAAGACCCTGCTCGAAGCATTTGAATCCGGAAGTTACGAGAATTACAAAGCATACATTAACGAAGGATATGAATTTTTCCGGGAGGCAACCGATGGTCTGTTAAACCGGAACTTCCTGCACCTTTTTCAGTTTATCAATCTGAGAAATGTCCGGTTGCTTATTCGTTTAAAGTCATGGATTAAACACACCAGTTACATTAAACGGTTTTTCAAGGACCCGCGATTACAAAAAGTCTTTACGTTTCAGAATATTTATGTCGGCCAAAACCCTTACCGGCAACCAGCCTTTTTTTCGATGCTAGCGAGCGCTGAAATTTTTGAAGGTGCATTATTTCCCAAAGGAGGAATGCACAGAATAGTAGATGAACTGTTGGCAAAAGCTGATGAATGCGGCGTTAAATTTAATTACAAAAAAACAGTTTCGAAAATACTTGTAAAAGGCAACAAAGCAGAAGGAATTCAACTGGGAAACGGCAAAATAATTGAAGCCGGTCTGGTAATTGCCAATGCCGATTTGCCTTACGTTTATTCCAATTTACTACCCGAAAGCAACAATGCAAAGCGACTAACTTCGAAAGAATATTCCTGTTCTGCACTGGTTTTTCACTGGGCGCTCGATAAGGTTTACCCTCAACTGGAACACCATAGTATTTTTCTGAACGAGCCTTACAAAGAGGGAATGGACAAGATTTTCAACGAGAAATCATTATCATCCAATCCAAGTTTTTACATTCATGCACCTGTCAGAACCGACAAATCGGCCGCACCAGAAAATGCAGATTCTCTTTCGGTTATCATTCCGGTTGGCCATGTAAGCGACAAGCATCAGCAGAATTGGCAACATTTAAAAAGTATTGCCAGAAAGGCAGTTATCAATCGACTCAAAGAAGCCGGAATAACTGACATTGAAGAGCATATAAAATTCGAAATCACTTACACTCCGAAAACATTTGTAAATTATTGTAACGTAACCAATGGATCTGTTTTCGGAAGCCTGAGTCATACTATTTTTCAAATGGGTTATTTTCGTCCGCACAACCGGCATCCGAAATATAAAAATCTTTATTTTACAGGAGGTAGCACTCATCCCGGAAACGGAGTCCCGTTGGTATTACTATCGGCCAAACTGACAAGTGAACGCATACTAAATGACTCGCTGAAATACAACTATGGAAACAGGTAGCCAAATTGAAAAACAGTTATTCAGAGACATTTTTCAAAGCATAGATTTTGAAAAAATAACAGATCATCCCAACATCCTGATTGCAGCCAATTTTTGGGACGAAGAAAAGTACAGAGCGGCAAAAGTATGTTATAAATTTATGCGTTCTATCGACGATTTGATTGATAATTACAAATCGGATCATACAACGGTAGATATCCCGGAAAAGGCTTTGCTCGAAGCAAATGTAAACAACTGGATAAATTCAGTATTTAACGGGCAGAACGATGAAACGACGTCTGAGTTAACTGAAACCATACGTAAGTTTCGGATTCCGGCGTGGCCGCTGGAAGCATTCGCCCGTTCCATGATATACGATATCTATCACGATGGATTTCCAACTCTGGAAGTATTTCTGGACTATGCATCGGGAGCCTCGGTGGCACCTGCATCCATTTTTGTTCATCTCTGCGGTTTGAAAAAAGTAAATGGTGAATATGTTGAACCTTCGTTCGATGTAAGGGAAAGTTCAGCACCTTGTGCTATTTTCAGCTATCTGGTGCATATCATCAGGGATTTTGTGAAAGACCATACACACAATCTGAATTATTTCCCGGATGACCTGATGAAAAAATATTCTCTTGACAGGGAAAAGCTTTTGAGAATGGCGCAAAGTGGAAATGTTACTCCCGATTTCAGGAATATGATAAAGGAAATATACTCCGTAGCTAACGAATACCGGATAAAAACATTTGAGATAAAACAGAAAATAAAACCACAACTCGAACCCCGAGGTCAATTGAGTCTTGAAATTATTTTTGCACTTTACGAGATGGTTTTCGAACGGATAAACATTGAGAGTGGTACGTTTACAACTGAAGAATTAAACCCTAGCGCGAAAGAAATTAAAGAAAAAGTGCGGGAAGTGATTGAAACCTTTGAAATTGAAAACAGGATTTAGCATGAAAAGATTTATAACACTCAGCCTACCCTTTATTTTCTTACAATTGCTTTTTTGTCAAAAGCCGGTCAATCGCGAACAGATAAAAGCTGAAATTTACAAGACCGAAAAAGCCTTTGAGAAAATGGCTCATGACAAGGGGATTACCGAAGCATTCTACTTTTATGCCGATAGCAATGCTGTAATTAACCGTGGAAATGATTCATTAATCTTTGGGAGCAATAACATACTGCATTTTTATAAAAAAAAGAATTACAAAAATGCAACGATAAACTGGACACCCGATTTTATTGATGTATCCGGCGATGGAACAATGGCTTATACCTATGGAAAATACCTGTGGAAATTGAAACAGGAAGATGGCAAAACAAAGGAATACAGAGGCATCTTCCATACCGTTTGGAAAAAGCAAAAAGATGGTACATGGAAGTATGTTTGGGATTAAAAATCCTTTCTTTCTTTGTATCTTTGCATTCCAATAAAAAAAGTAAATTTAAAATCATAAAATTGTTTTATGGCTGACGATAAAAAAATTATTTTCTCGATGGTGGGGGTTAGCAAAACTTTTCCACCTCAAAAAAAAGTTCTGAACAACATTTACCTGTCGTTTTTCTACGGAGCTAAAATCGGAATTATCGGTTTAAACGGTTCCGGGAAATCCACTCTTTTGAAAATTATTGCCGGAGTTGAAAAAAGTTACAATGGCGAAGTGGTGTTTTCACCGGGTTATTCTGTGGGATATCTTGAACAGGATCCGAAACTTGATCCTGCAAAAACAGTGAAGGAAATTGTGCAGGAAGGTGTTCAGGAAGTGGTGGACATGCTGGCAGAATACGAAAGAATCAACGAACAGTTTGCCGAACCGGATGCTGATTTTGATAAACTGATAGCCCGTCAGGGCGAACTGCAGGAACTTCTGGATCATGCTGATGCGTGGACACTGGACAATAAACTGGAACGTGCAATGGACGCGCTTCGTTGTCCACCCGAAGAAGCCATTATCGGAAATCTTTCAGGAGGTGAACTTCGCCGTGTGGCTTTGTGCCGTTTATTGCTCCGTCAGCCTGATGTACTATTACTCGACGAACCTACCAACCACCTTGATGCTGAATCGGTGGAATGGTTGGAACACCACCTGCAACAATATGCCGGAACGGTTATTGCCATCACTCACGACCGATATTTCCTTGACAATGTTTCGGGCTGGATTCTGGAACTCGACCGTGGCGAGGGAATTCCATGGAAAGGAAATTACACTTCGTGGCTGGAGCAAAAAACTGCCCGTATGGCCAGTGAAGAAAAACAGGCCAGCAAACGACGCAAAACATTGGAGCGAGAACTGGAATGGGTGCGCATGGCGCCGAAAGCCCGTCATGCCAAAGGGAAAGCCCGTTTGGAAGCTTATGACAAGTTGATAAACGAAGATCAGAAAGAAAAGGAAGAAAAACTTGAACTCTTTATTCCTAATGGCCCCCGCCTCGGGAATAAAGTGGTGGAAGCCATTAATGTATCCAAGGCTTTTGGCGAAAAACTGTTGTTTGATAATCTGAATTTTATGTTGCCACCCAACGGGATTGTAGGAATTATTGGTCCGAATGGCGCCGGTAAAACTACTCTTTTCCGCATGATGATGGGACTGGAGAAAGCGGACAAAGGAACTTTTGAAGTTGGCGAAACGGTGAAAATCGGATATGTTGATCAAAGTCATACCGACATTGATCCGGCAAAAACCGTTTATCAGGTAATATCAGGTGGTACGGAATTTATCCGCGTGGGAGGAAAAGAAATCAATGCACGCGCTTATCTGTCAAGGTTTAACTTTGCCGGTGGCGATCAGGAAAAACTCTGTGGCGTTCTTTCGGGTGGTGAAAGAAACCGCCTCCATTTGGCATTAACTCTAAAATCGGAAGCCAATGTATTGCTTCTTGATGAGCCTACGAATGATATTGACGTAAACACTTTACGCGCTCTGGAAGAAGGTTTGGAAGCATTTGCCGGTTGCGCAGTGGTTATTTCGCACGACCGCTGGTTCCTCGACCGTATTTGTACGCACATCATTGCTTTTGAAGGAAATTCAGAAGTATTTGTTTTCGAGGGTTCGTACTCCGAATACGAAGAAAACAAAAAAATGAGATTGGGCGACGAAGGTCCGAAACGAATACGTTACAAAAAACTAATGGTCTGATAATTAATTGACAGTTGATGATTGACAATTGATAGTGCCGTAAAAATATTCATATATAATAAAATGAAAAAGCACCAACTATATCTCAAATAGTTGGTGCTTTTATTTTTGAATTGTCAACAGTCAATTATCTACTGTCAATTATTCTCACATTCCATCTTCCACGTTCCACACGAAAGCACGAATTCCCATCTGTTCCGATGTGGCATTTAAATCTCTCAGATCCTGCAAAATGGGTTTTACCTTTTCATCAGCAACAACTGTCAGAATGGTATTATTCAGGGTTGGCCATGCATGATTTCCAAAATGAGGCTCTCCTTTTACGCTTCCACGTCCCTGAACTTCTTCCCACAAAGTAAAGCCACGTACATGATGATTGTTATTCAGAATCGTAATTATTTGTTCACGAAATGCCTGGTCGAACGATATAAATATTGATTTCATTTGTCTTTATTTTATTTAAAATTAATTTGAAAATCATAGTATGAAAATACAACTTTTGGTGTCGCATTTCCATACTATAAACCTGCAATTCTTAATTCTGTTGCTTGATTCTCAACTTTCTCAGTTTTCTGCGCTGACGTTTCAGTCCGCTGCTTGCCATAAGTGAATATAAGGTTGGAACAACAAGTAAAGTCAACAATGTGGAAACAGTTAAACCTCCGATTACCGTTACAGCCATAGGCCGCCACATTTCGGAACCTTCAGAATGACTTAATGCTAATGGTAACATACCAAGAATAGTTGTAAGTGTTGTCATCAATACCGGACGCAAACGGGATTTTCCACCACTTACTACAGCATGAATTACACCCATACCACGCTCCCTGTTAAGATTAATATAGTCCACCAGCACAATACCGTTTTTCACCACAATACCAATCAACATAATCATACCGATAAAGGTCATGATATTCAGCGTGGAACCGGAAATTGCCAGCGCGAGCACAACTCCCGAGAACCCGAATGGTATTGAGAACATAATGATAAACGGATAAGTTAGCGATTCGAACTGCGAAGCCATAACAATAAATACCAGCAACACGACAATCAACATCAACACGCCCAGATCACTGAACGATTCCTGCTGATCTTTCAACGATCCTGAAATGTCAACATAAACATCAGACGGCATATCAATACTCTTTAAAACGGCATTGATATCGGCAACTGCTTTATCAATTGTAATGCCGGACAAAGTAGACGAAACAGTTACTAATCTCTGACGGTTTTTACGTTCAATTGTTGGAGGAGTCAACTGTTCCACTACTTTACCAAGATCTTTCAGCCTTACAGCCTGACCCTGACTATTATAGATCAGTATATTTTCAACATCCTGCAACGATTGTCTGTATTCAGGAGCATAAACCACATTGATAGTGTATTCTTCTCCATCTTCCCTGAAGAGCGATGCCGAAATACCATTGATTCTGTTCCTTAAGAAATTAGATGCCGTATTCAGATTCAATCCGTTAAGAGCCAGTTTTTCACGGTCAAATTCAACATGATATTCAGGCGTATAATCTTTACGGCTGACAGTGACATTAACCAATCCTTTTATTTCAGGTAATCTTTTTGAAAGTTCTGCAGCAATTTTATCCGTGTGACTGAAATCATATCCGTAAATTTCCACATCGAGTGTGGATTGTCCACCCATCATATTCATACCACCACCGGCAAGAACTTTCGATCTGCGGACTTCGGGAACCTCTTCTATATCTTTACGAATACTGTCGCAAATTTCAAACATGTCTCTTTTCCTGTCAACAGGATCGGTAAGCCGGATATTGAATGACACAATATTACTTCCGTTTTGCTGAAGTGATCCCCAAACATTTTTACTGCTTGCCTGCCCTACCGTGTAGTTCAACATTTTAATTTCGGGATATTTCTTTTTCCATAAATCGGCAAATTTCGAGGCAATCTCTTTTGTTATCTCCATTCGCGTACCCACGGGAGTTTCAATTGTGGCTCCGATACGGGCATTGTCCTGCGCAGGGAAAAATTCGGTTCCTACTTTCATCATTGGCAACATACTCAGAATGAAAAACGCGGAAGCGATACCGACCATCTGCCAGCGATGTCTTACCGACCAGTTTACCAAAGTTGCATAAAGTGAATCAAGCTTTTCGAGGAAGCGTTCAATCGGAGAATAAATCAAATTAAACGATTTACTTCTGTTAGGATTCAGTCTTAATAGATTAGACGAAAGCATTGGAGTAAGTGTCATTGCACAAATCAATGATACTGTCATAATGATTGTTACCATCCATCCCAACTGACCAAAAAACACGCCGGCTAAACCAGATGTAAGAGTCAGCGGGAAGAATACCGCAACAATGGTAAGTGTTGAAGCTACTACCGACAATGAAACCTCATTGGTAGCATGTATCGCGGCATTTTTGGGCCGGCTTCCACGCTCAATGTGAGTTGTTATATTTTCAAGTACCACAATGGCATCATCCACCACCATACCTATTGCCACCGAAAGCGAACTCAACGATACGATGTTAATGGTTCCACCCGAAACAGCCAGATAAATAAACGCGGCAATGAGTGAAATCGGAATGGTTATAATAATGATAACCGTAGCCCTCCATCGACCCAGGAAAAACAATACCACAAGCATTACAAACAAGAACGCGTAAAGTACGGTTTCGGTCAATCCCGAAATGGTGTGTTTAATATTATCCGAAGTATCATAAATCATGTTCAGCTTCACATCCGAAGGCAGATTTTTCTGAATTTCCGGAAGTTCTTTCTGAACAGCTTCGGCGATTTTAACCGTATTTGAACCGGATTGTTTCTGAACCACAATGGTCGCACCCTGGACTCCGTTCGTAAAACTCTGCTGTACTCTTTCTTCCAGACTATCTTTTACCGTTGCCACATCAGACAGAAAAACCGTTTTTCCACCCGACGTTCCCACTACAATTTTATTCAGCTCAGAAGGATCCTTGAATTCTCCCTGTACCCGCAACGAATAAGTTTCGCTGCCAATATCCATCGAACCAGCAGGCGTATTTAAATTTTCGAGCCTGATATTCTGGGCAATGGATTCTACTGTCAGATGATAAGCTTCCAGTTTGTTGGGGTCAAGATAAACCTGTATTTCACGCTGCGGAGCACCCGAAATTGACACCGTTCCAACACCATCAATTCTCGCCAGCGGATTTACCACAGCATCGTCAAGAATTTTGTACAATGCAGGTAAACTCTGATTAGCTGTTGCCGAAATCATAACCACAGGAATCATGTCTGTACTGAACTTGAAAATAATCGGATTGCTGGCGCCATCGGGCAAATAGGTTTTAACCATATCCAGTTTGTCCCGTACATCGTTAGTTACAGCCTCAACATCAAGTCCGTAATCAAATTCCAGCGTAATAATGGATCTGTTTTCCTGCGAGCTGGAAGTAATATTTTTTAAATTTGCCACCGTATTCAATGAATTTTCGAGCGGACGTGTAACATTGGTTTCCACATCAGCGGCACTCGCCCCATCATAGCTTGTAATAACCATGATGGTATTCATTTCAAATTTGGGCATTAAATCGATAGGTAACTGATTGAGAGAAAAAAGTCCCATAATAACCACACCGATAAAAATCAGTGAGGTCATAATCGGCTTTTTCACAGCACTTTCATATATCTTCATAATGTTTGCTTTTTATTATTTTACAACTTCTACTTTAGTACCGTCCACCAGATTGGCCTGACCGTAAACAACAACCTGATCGCCATCGGCAACACCCGAAATCAATTCGTATTCATTTCCGAGTCTCTGACCCAATTCCACTTCGCAATATTTCACTTCACCATTTTTATAAAGAAATACGTAATGAGCGCCCGAACCGGATTGTTTAATTACCGATTGATCTGGAACCACAATATGTTTCAGGCTGCCAAATCCCATTGTCACGCGTGCAAACATACCCGGACGAACTCTGTTGTTATTATTGTTCATTTTAATTTCCACTGCAAAAGTGCGGGTTCTGTCATCAATGGTAGGATAAATAAGACTTACCACTCCGCTAAAAACTTCATTCGGGAAAATATCAAAATCGACTTTCACCGGCATACCTTTTTTTACCTGCGAATAATAAGATTCGGATACATTCACCAATACTTTTACCGGATTTATCTGCATCACCGTAAGAACAGGCATTTGAGCAGAATACATGTCGCCATTATCATAATTTTTAGCCGTTACAATTCCGCTAATCGGACTCAGCAGAAAAGTGTTTTCTGTCAGATTCTTAAGATTTGTTTCGGCAATATCGAGTTGCAGCTTCGCATTATCAAGTTCCTGTTGCGAAGCACCACCCACACTGAAAAGTTCCTGAGTACGTTTGTACATTCGTTTGGTATTTTCAATCTGAGTTTCAGAGTTCGAAAGATTGGCAACGTCCATTTGCACCAATTTCTGACCTTTTTGTACCCTGTCACCAACTTCCACTAAAATCTGACGGATTCTGCCCGGAGCCGAAGGTGCAATACTGTTTTTAACTTCCGGCATTACAGTTGCTGTCATTTCCAGTTTTTGTTCAACATCACGTACTGAAACCTGCTGAATTTTTACCTTTGGCAGCTCTTCAACAACCTTTTTGTCAGCATCGGCTTTTTTACCACATCCGGCAAGCCCTAATACTATCATGAAAAATACTATGCTTTGTAATTTTATCTTTTTCATATCGATAAATTTTTTGAATATTTCGTTTTTACTTAATTATTTAATTGTTGAATTATTGCCTAATAATTTCTCCAGATCAGATTTTGCTGATAAATAATCGAAAATCGCCTGGTTATATGACAAACCGGCCTGAATATATGCCAATTCCGAGTTTGACACATCCAAGTAAGTGCCTGCACCCACTTCGTAGCGTTTTTGAGATATCTGCATGGCTTTTTCGGCTTGAGACAATGCTTTTTTATCCGACTCAATTTTTTCAATGGCATTTTTCATGTTGTTCATGCAATTTATTGCCTGCAGGTCGATTGATTTTTTCAGACTCTCTCTCTGATCATCAAGTTCTGATAACTGAATTTTCAGTTGTTTGTATTTAAAATATTTACTACCTCCCTGAAAAATTGGAACCTGAAGCGAAAAGCCAAATGTGCTGGCCGGATAAGTTGTATAATCTTTAAAATTAACATTATCATTTCCCATGGCATTTTGCGAATAATTAATACTTGCCCCTAAAGTTGGCAACCATGACATTTTCTGAATGTTGAGCGATTGCTGCAACTGTTTTTCCTTGATGTCAAATTGCTTCAAATCGGTGTTTGAGGATAGTTTGGTAGTATCTGTTTCAAGCATTGACACATACATATCTTTCTCGAAATCAGACAATTTACCGGTTACCTTTAATTCAGTATACATATCCACTCCCATTAACATTTTCAATTGCAGTTTGCTGAGATTAACCGCGTTTTTTGCCGAAACCACATTTGTCTGAGCATTCCGTTGCTGCACATCAGCCCTTATCCACTCGTATTCCGATACCGTTCCCTGTTTGTATTTATCAGAAATAACTTTTGCATTATCACTGCTGCTCTGATAACTTTTACTGAAAACTTCGTACGAATCCTGAGCCAGAAGAATGGCATAATAGGCTTTAGTCACCTGATTTACGAGTGACAATTTTGATGAACGCGCCGACTCCAAAGCCAGCTCAGCATCATATTCGTTGAGCTTCAATGTTGCCCAGAGTGTAGGCGAGATAATAGGCAACGTGGCCGAAACACCGGCCGAAAATGTATTATCAACTCCAAATTCGAGGACAGTTTCAACGCCATTCATAGAAATGACGTTTTTCGAACGCGCCAGAGTTTTTCCGTAAGTTCCCGAACCACTTATGGTGGGGAAAAGTGCCGACAAACGCTCCTTTTTCGAATAGTCCACCCGCTGAATTTCTTTATCAGCCACTTTAATTGTAGGACTCTGACTCATCGCTATTTCCAATGCATTCTGCAATGTAACCGACAAGGTGTCCTGAGCTTTTAAAGAAGCTAATGGTATCATGCAACAAATTGCAACTACCAACACACTTTTTTTATTAAACTGTTTCACAATACTTTTACCATTTAATTATTAAACATATTTCTAATTTCATATAACTCTGAAAAATAAACTAAACACGGATTAATTATTTTGCCTTAAAAAACTGAACAAAAGTATATTCAGAATAAATATTAAATCAATAAAAATCGATGAAGATTTGATTTTTACCCGACGAAAGCATAAAAAAAATGCTTTAAAAAACTACCTGACAAAATAAAAACTGCATTTCAATTATCAATTCGTTTTAAGACTGAGAATTTTCTTTCATATATTTCAGTCCTTTTTCATTGGCAATTAAATGAATCATCAAATCGATAAAAAATTCAACCAACCGTTTTTTTGAATATTTCTTTGCCTGTTGCATTGCCTCAAAAGTATTTTTGATTTGAATTGAATGAAACAATGAAATCAACTCCACATCTAGATCGTCCCGGTAAAAACCTTCAGCAATTCCCTGTCGTAAATTATTTTCAAAACCCTGTCTTATATTTTCGCGCTTAATTGATTGATGTCTTTCATAAATCTTCGGATAATATTTTTCAAGATCATAGCACATGTGTTGTGACTCTGCTTCAAGATTTTTCTTGATCTCTTTTATTATTAAAATCAATGAATCAATTGCATTTTTATTTAAAAATAGTTTTGAGTATTTCTCATAATCTCTGTTTTTTCTGTACACCAAAACAGCATCAACCAAATCTTCCTTCTGAGGGAAATAAGTATAAAAGGTCTTTTTCGAAATGTGTAATTCATTACAAACATTGTCAATCGAAACACTTCTGATCCCGAACTGATCAAATAGCCGACTTGCAACCTGTACTATAGACTCATTTAAATTTTCCACTTTTTTAACTGATTATTTATTGACCCGCAAAATTATATAAAATAAATATCAAAACGCACATTTTTTCAATATATTTTCAGATAAAACTTCACACATATTTATATATTATTGATTATATGATATTTACAAATTACAAAAGGAAACTATTAATTACATAATAGTTTCCAAGTTTCCAAAAACATATAAATTAAATCATACCGTAATCTGCACTTCAGACTAAAAATCCATGACTAAAAATTCAAACAAATTCATGTTTTAACCGAAACAATTTGTTAATAATAAAAAAATAACTTTACTTTGAAATTAATATTGTAAATCTCACTTTAAATTCAGGATTACATTCATTTCTTCAGCTGCAATATTTACGATTAACAACCAAATATAAAATCCTCTATATAATGAACGAAGTAAAAGCCTATCTGTCCGACAACAACATTACCATACTCGAAGAACTTTTCAGTTTAATCAGAATTCCAAGTGTCAGCGCGCATAGTCATCGAAAAAATGAAATTTTACAATGCGCTGAAAAATGGTGCGAAATCTTAGAAAATTCAGGAGTTGACAGTGCCACAATTATGCAGACAAAAGGTAATCCTGTTGTATTTGCATCAAAAACCATTGACGATAAATTACCAACAGTATTAGTATACGGTCATTACGATGTTATGCCGGCCGAACCGCTTGAATTATGGAAGTCAGATCCGTTTGAACCACAAATCAGGGAAAGGAAAATTTTCGCCAGAGGAGCCGACGACGACAAAGGCCAGTCATTTATGCATGCAAAAGCGTTCGAATATCTGGTACTAACAAATCAGCTCAACTGCAATGTAAAATTTTTAATTGAAGGTGAAGAAGAAATCAGTTCCCCAAATCTGGAAGAATTCTGTGAAGAAAACAAGAGCCTGCTAAGCTGCGATGTTATACTTGTATCGGACACCAGTATGCTTTCGGCAGAAACTCCAAGTATTACCACCGGACTCAGAGGTTTATCGTATTGGGAAATTGAAGTCACATCAGCGTCCCGCGATTTGCATTCAGGTATTTTTGGCGGTGCAGTAGCAAACCCAATCAACGAACTAACCAAAATTCTGTCTCAGCTAACAAATGAAGATGGGAAAATCACCATTCCGGGATTCTACGACGATGTGGAAGAAGTGTCGGAACATGAAAGAGAATTAATCGCGAAAATTCCCTTTAATGAAGATGAATACAAGCAAAATCTGAACATCAAACAGGTTCATGGCGAAAAAGGGTACAGTACCATTGAAAGGACCGGCATACGCCCGACACTCGACATCTGCGGAATCTGGGGAGGTTACACCGGTGAAGGAACAAAAACCGTGTTGCCGTCAAAAGCATTTGCCAAACTATCAGCGCGCCTTGTTCCACATCAGCAATACGAGAAAATTTCGGTACTTGTGGCTGATTATCTGAAAAAAATCGCACCCGGTTATATCGACATTGAAGTCAGATTTCTGCACGGTGCCAACAGTTATGTTTGCCCAATCGACTCAGAAGTCTATGGCGCTGCTGAAAAAGCATACACGAAAGTATTCGGAATAAAACCATTGCCTGTAAGAAGAGGCGGCAGTATCGGGGTGGTTCCCATTTTTGAAAAAGTTTTAAACGTAAAACCAGTCTTGATGGGATTCGGGCTCGAATCTGACGCGATACATTCTCCAAACGAAAACTTCCCGTTGGATTTATTTTTCAAAGGCATTGAAACAATCATCGAATTTTATAAAGAATTTACCAGTACTTATTAAGTAATTAATCACAAGAATTTAAGCTTAAATTCTTACATTCTTTTATTTATTAACAGAGTATAATGTAGACTTATAAGGTGTTACAAAATTATTAAAAATCAATTACTTACAATTTAACTATTTTAAATTTGCATTTTTTCTCGTAATTTGTACCAAAATTATTTTGCTATATAAAAAGATTACACTAAGTTTATTGCACTTTAGATATCACAATTTTACAAACAATTCTAATACTTAATGTCATGACGAAAACGATAACATTCAACGAGCTACGTAGAGTGAAGGATGCACTCCCAAGCGGTAGTATGACCAAGATCGCTGAAGAACTTGGTCTGGAAAAAGAAACAGTGCGTAATTATTTCGGTGGTCACAATTATAAAGACGGTAAAAGTTGTGGTGTTCATATTGAACCGGGACCTGATGGAGGTCTGGTCATGTTAGATGATACCCTAATACTTGATTTAGCTCACCGGATATTGGATGATCTTAAGTCATAATAATTTCAAAAAAATTTGGAAAGCAGTGGTAAGAAGTTGTCACTGCTTTCTTTTTGTATAAAACTCCAATAAATATCTTATTTTAAAATCAATTTAAAAAAATGGAAAAAGCTACAGATTGTTTGTATTGCCAGCGCAATGAATTGCAAAAAAGTTTGATGATTGAAATGTGTGATTTACAGGCATCCACATTATTTTTATTTAAAGAACAAAGTCACCCCGGACGCTGTGTTGTGGCTTACAAAGATCATGTAAAAGAGCTGTTTGAATTATCAGAAGCTGACAGAAACGCGTTCATGGCCGATGTCTGCAAAGTAGCTGAAGCGATACAAAAAGCCTTCAATCCTGCAAAAATAAATTATGGTGCCTATTCTGACAAATTACCTCACCTGCATTTTCATATAGTTCCAAAATACGAGAACGGGGTAAGCTTTGGCGGTACTTTTGAAATGAATCCGCAAAAAACTTATCTGTCGGATTACGAATATGCCGAGACAATTGAGAAAATAATAAACGAACTTTAAAAAGTCCGGTTATATTATTTTCATTGCTCTGAATCGTTCAAAAAAGCTTATTTTTGCATCTCAAAAAAAAAATCTGATAACAATGATTTTACCTGAAGACTTTATTAAAAGGACAAAAACGCTTCTTGGGGAAGAATTTGATAAACTCGAAAAAGCCCTCGCTGAAACAGCTCCTACAAGTATCAGGTATAACAATAAGCTTGAACCTGAACCTCAGGAAGAACAGGTAGCCTGGTGCGAATCAGGCTACTATTTAAAAGAACGCCCGGTTTTTACTGCCGATCCGTTATTTCATGGCGGAGCATATTATGTTCAGGAAGCCAGTTCGATGTTCTTATATCAGGCAATAAAGCAGCATTTTCCGACAGCGCAAACGGTTTTGGACCTGTGTGCCGCTCCCGGAGGAAAATCCACTTTAATTTCACAAACCTTACCTGAAAAAAGTTTGTTGGTAAGCAATGAAATTAACCGTTCGAGAGCATATATTCTGGCCGAAAATCTTATTAAATGGGGAAATCCGAATATAATTGTCACGAATAATGAACCGGAGGATTTTTCCAGACTTTATAATTTATTCGATGCCATTGTAATCGACGCGCCCTGTTCGGGCGAAGGTATGTTCAGAAAAGATCCCGGCGCAATTCAGGAATGGTCGGAATACAACGTAAAATTATGCGCTCAACGACAAAGGGAAATTGTAAATTCCGTTTGGGATTCTTTAAAACAGGATGGGTATCTGGTTTACAGCACCTGCACATTTAACCGTGAGGAGAATGAAGAAAATGTAAAATGGATTTGTGAAGAGTTGGATGCCGAACTGCTGAAAATTGAACTGAAAGGAAATAACGATATTACCGAAAGTGATTTTGGTTACAGATTTTACCCTCACAAAACAAAAGGCGAAGGATTTTTTCTGTCGATATTAAAGAAAAAAACAGCTCCGGCACGGAATATTAAAAACAAGCCGGATAATAACAAAGGATTAAAGCCGTTAAAAAGCTTTGAGAATAAATCATTTTCGCTGCTTGAACCTCAGCGCTGGACAATATATCAGGAGAACAATTTAGTAACCGCTTACGATAAGTACCGAATTGACGATTTCCTGTTGATAAATAAAAATCTGAAATGCATGCACTCGGGAATTGTACTTGGCGAATTAAAGGGGAATGATCTGATTCCGGCTGCCAGCATTGCTTTGTCAAAAATGATTGATCTTGAAAATACAACCTGCGCAGAAGTGGATTACAAAAATGCAATATCATTTTTAAAAAAAGAAGCAATTCAACTCCCCGACACCGATCGGGGATATATTCTGATTTGTTACAAAAATCTGCCTTTGGGTTGGGTAAAAAACGTAGGAAACAGATGCAATAATCTCTATCCGCAGGAATGGAGAATCAGAATGAAAATATAGATCATCATTCACCAATATTTATAATTTTATCAAAAAAGTTAAAGGAATAATTATTACCTTTGATTAAAATATACGGTATGAAAATTCAATTTCTTGGAACCGGGACTTCCACCGGAGTACCACAAATTGGTTGTAAATGCAAAGTCTGCACATCCACAGATACTAAAGACAAAAGACTAAGAGCTTCTGTATTAATCTCGGAAGGAAAAAGTAAAGTATTGATTGATTGCGGACCGGACGTACGTTTACAATTACTCAACAACCATATTGAAACAATTTCAGGCGTGGTCATTTCGCACGAACATTACGACCATATTGGCGGTCTGGATGACTTGCGCCCTTTTGGTGAGACTCATATTTACGGCGAAAATAGAGTATTGGAAGTGATTGTGAGAAACATGCCCTATTGCTTTGCTCAAAATAAATATCCGGGTGTACCGGTTTTTCAACTTCATGAGATAGATGAAAACCATTTCAAGATTGGCGAGATTAACATACAACCCATAAGAGTGATGCATGCCAAATTGCCTATTTTAGGCTTCAGAATTGGCAATATGGCCTATCTGACGGACGTAAAAACCATTGAAGACAAATATATTGAACAACTGCAAAATCTTGATGTTTTAATAATAAACGCTCTAAGACCCAATACTCACATTTCACATTTATCGCTTGACGAAGCAATTTCATTATCAAAGAAAATAGGTGCGCGTGAAACATATTTTACACACATGAGCCACGATATGGGGCTACACAGAGAAGTAAGTCTTTTATTACCGGAACATTTTCAGTTCGCATTCGATGGTCTGTCTTTAAATTTATAATCTTAAGTATCCTGACAAATTACATTGCTTTTTATTATGAAAACACACAAATTAAAATACCTGATTCTCTCATTTGGAGTTGTTTTCTTTTCATCGTGCACACAACTGCTTTATACCAGCCTTGACGTATTACATCCGGCATCTGTCTCGTTTGACAAAAACGCCAATAACCTAATATTAGTCAACAACACAATTAATCAACCTGCGTTTTACGGACATAA
>MTLE01003521.1_pt1 | contig 20832 bp, 16 predicted proteins | sample 1982461 | NCBI WGS metagenome assembly MTLE01 (sample SAMN05712605, study PRJNA340218) | biofilm metagenome | isolation source: sample SPL anode biofilm adapted to -200 mV | place: USA | collected 2012-02-03
CTGACCCATTTTGATAGTAGTATATTGCATAATATTATCAATGAAATCAGATTTCAGGAAAGGCAATTTGTCAAATTGAACATATCCGCCTTTTACCCATGTTTCATTATGGTGTTTTGATGCTAAATACAATGTTAAATTTAAAGTAACACCATCAGCCAAATAGCCGTTTATATATAGGTTTGCCATTGAAAGACCAAAATTTGGAGCATTTTTGAATAAAGCTTCGGAATTTTGTGCAGGATCCTGATTTGTTACATCATTGCTTTGTTTCAATGCAATATATGGCATTGAAAATGAACCTCCGAATTCTACTTTAGGACCGGTGAATTCAGTTTCAGTTTTAGGAGTTTCAAACATGTTTACTCCTGTTTGATCAGTTGGTCTTAGCTGACCAAACATTGTGCTGCTTGTGAGTAGAGCTGCTGTTAATGTGAAAATAACTTTTTTCATTTTTCTTCTTTTTTTGAATTATTCAAACTTCTTTTGGTGTTTAAAAAATTGTTTTTTATTGTTTTTAATTTATTGGTGATCCTTCTACATTAATATCATAATTTAAAGTTACAGCATCCCCAACTTTCATCATTCCTAACATGGCGGTTGGTGGTTTCATTTTAAAGTCTGTCATTTTAAGGACAATGCTGCCTTTAAATTCATAAACTCCGGGTTTTACACTTTTGCCTGTGGCTTTAAAGGAAATCTTTTTTGTAACCCCTGCCATTGTGAGGTTTCCGGTTACAATAGCATTTACATCTTCAGAACTAATCTGAACAGAGGTTGCATCTACAAGCTGAAATGTAATGTTTGGATTTTTTTCGGAATCAAACGTTTCATAAGTCTTGGTGTCCATCAACTTTTCTCCGCTTTTAATCCCTTTAACCGGGATCTGGATTTTAAGAGACTGAACCTGTTTTGAACTGTTTAATACCAATTCTCCGCTAATCTGATCAACTTTGCTATCAAAGTTGTGCACATTAGTAGTTCCGTGAATAACCATGCTTGACGTTTTGGAGTTAATCTTATAACTCTGCGCCATCGTTTGATTAACCGAAAGGAATATGAAGCTAAGTATTAGCAACATAACCGGTTTTAGAAATTGAATTTTAATCATAATTTTTGTTATTTTGAGTAGTGAACGGATTTACTTTTTAATGCAATATAAACTATTGTTTATGTAGCATTGATAGATGTTTTTTTCTTTTTTTGATAGAATTTCTTTTTTAAAATATTATTAATGCTATAGAATAAGTAGTATTAAAATCTAAAAAAAATTATAAAATAAATATCTTATGTCTGTGTAAATAACAAATTACGAATTGACTTGTTTAAAAGGGGCTACCCGTGTCTTTACATTCGTAATGTGTCTCCTGCATAATCTGATACAGATTTTTTTCAAGGAGTAATTTAATTATACCATCTTTAAACTCATTCCAGTAATTTCTTCCTTTGCAATCATGGGCTGATCTGTCGCAATACCCGAGATTATTAATGCATTCAATTACAATGATTTGTTCGAATGCAGTATAAATGTCGTACATCGTAATGTCTTTTGGATTTCTGGTTAAGATATAACCGCTTCCTCTTCCTTTTGAATTGGTAATCAATCCTTTAAGCTTTAACGATGATATGATTGGGTCAAGATATTTCAAAGAGATGTGTTGACTTTTTGCAATATCTTTCTGTAGAACTCCATTTGGGTCTTCTGAAGTTGCAATTTCAATAATTGTTCTAAGTCCATATCTAATCTTTGAATTCACTCGCATATTAAAGAAATATTTCTGCAAATATATGGTAAATAAATTGAATGCTATTAAATTGGTAGTATTGGTGCAATTAATTTAGAGTCGTTCTAAGGAAATTGGATACGATATTTAATTTGACTTAATTTTAAATGACAGACTGTCAGTATTTTATACTTAAATTCTGTTCATTATTAAATTATATTAATTATATTGTTTTGGTGTAATTAGTTGATGAATAGATATTTGTCAATTTGAAATGCTTAGTGAGCTTCGAGCCAGTTTGCCCCGACTCCATAGTCCGCAATAAGCGGAACATTGAGTCTTATTGCATTTTCCATTTCCTCCACCACTACTTTCTTGGCTGTTTCAACTTCGTCGGTTGGGACGGTGAAATTTAACTCATCATGCACCTGCATTGTCATTTGTGTCTTCAGATTTTCAGATTCTATTCTTTTCTGAATTTTTATCATGGCAATTTTAATGATATCTGCTGCTGTACCCTGAATAGGTGCATTGATGGCATTCCTTTCTGCAAAACCACGTACGATACTGTTTTGGGAATTTATATCGGGCAAAGATCTTTTTCTTCCCAGTAAAGTTTCGACGTATCCCATTTCTTTAGCATGCTGAATGCTGGAATTCATGTATTTTTTTACGTCCGGATAAGTGGCAAAGTAGCCATCGATAAACTCCCGGGCTTCTGTTTTGGATATTCCCAGTCTGTCAGAAAGTCCGAAAGCGGAAATTCCATAGATGATGCCAAAATTAGCTGTCTTAGCTTTTCTACGCATATCGGAGCTAACTTCTTCTAATGGTATATTGAAAATTTTGGCAGCAGTAGCGCTGTGAATATCCAGTCCTTTATTAAATGCTTCGAGCATATTAGTGTCGCCGCTCAAGTGGGCCATGATGCGTAATTCAATCTGAGAATAATCGACGCTAAGAAAGACAGAGTTATCATCCGGAATAAATGCTTTACGGATTTCTTTTCCCTGTGCATCTCTGATTGGAATATTCTGCAAGTTGGGATTGGTGGAACTTAACCGGCCCGTTACAGCCACTGTCTGATTGTACGAAGTATGTACTTTTCCGGTTACAGGATTAATTAATTGTGGCAGAGCATCAATATAAGTGCTTAGTAGTTTTTTCAGTCCGCGGTAATCGAGTATTTTCCCTATTATCGGATGCTTTGACCGTATTTTTTCAAGCACATCTTCGGATGTGGAGTATTGTCCGGTCTTGGTTTTTTTAGCTTTGTCATCAAGTTTCAGCCTGTCGAAAAGAATCTCGCCAACCTGCGCGGGTGAGCTGACATTAAACTCAAATCCGGCAATATCATGTATTTCCTTTTCGAGTTTAAGCATTTCGTTGGTCAGTATTTCAGAACTTTGCCGCAGGGCATCGCTGTCGATGCGAACACCGTTTTTTTCCATGATTGCCAAAACTTTCATTAATGGCATTTCAATTTCATAAAATAATTTTTCGAGGTTGTTTTCTTTCAGTTCATGTTCAAGGATTTGCTTCAGTTTGAACGTTACATCAGCATCTTCAGCTGCATAATCACATAATTTGTTGATATCAACATCCCTGATATCAGGCAGGTTTTTCCCTTTTGCACCTATCATATCTTCGAAGTGGATAGTTCTGTATTTCAGCAATATTTCAGCCAGATAGTCCATTCCGTGCCGCAATTCAGGTTGAACCAGATAATGAGCAATCATTGTATCAAACAATTTTCCTTTTAGTTCAATTCCATACTGCGACAGCATTAAAAGATCAAATTTAATATTCTGACCGATTTTCTCAATTCTGTCATTTTCAAATATTGCTTTAAATTCGTGCAAAACACTTTTGGATTCGGTTTTGTCAGCCGGAAGTGAAACATAATATGCTTCGCCGGCTGTGAAGCAAAACGAAAGTCCTACCAGATCGGAAGTAAACATATCCAACCCGGTGGTTTCGGTGTCGAAACAAAACGATTTCTGAATAAAGAGTTTGGAGATTAAATCGGAGCGTTTTATTTTAGAATCAACGAGAATGTACTTGTGCGGAGTATCATTGATTGACCGTAAACCTGTAAAGTTTTCGTCCGGTATTTGAATTTCAGGCGCTTCATGTTTGACAGGTTTACTTTCTTCCTTCGGTGAATCAAATTCATCAAATAATGACATTTGCCCTGACTGTTGCTTTGGTTTTGCAAAACCAATTGTGGTTACAGGTTGGTCAGGTGGAAGCGACGTAAACGGATTTGTACCCATTTTGGCTGATAATGTTCGGAACTCCAACTCATCAAACAATGCGCGGAGTTCGGGCTCGTTTCTGGGTTCCACTTCCAGACTCTTTTCGTCAAAATCAACCGGGACATCAATTTTTATGGTTGCCAGAAACCGGGAGAAAATAATCTGATCTTTGTTTTCTTCAATTTTAATTTTTAGCGCTCCTTTCAATTCGTCGGTGTGAATCAGCAAATTATCAATACTTCCGAATTGCTGTAAAAGTTTTACGGCCGTTTTTTCACCCACACCGGGACAGCCGGGAATATTGTCCGCAGAATCACCCATTAGTCCAAGAAGGTCAATTACCTGCTCGTGACTATCCAGATCGTATTTTGCCTTCACTTCGTCCGGTCCCATGGTTTCGAAACCTCCTGTATGTTTCGGGCGATACATGAAAATATGGTCGGAAACAAGCTGCCCGTAATCTTTATCAGGAGTAAGCATAAAAACTTCGAAACCGGCCTCTTCAGCTTTTTTTGCCAGTGTGCCAATGACATCATCTGCCTCGTAACCGGGAACTTCAATAGCAGGAATATTGTATGCTTTTATGAGATCTTTAATAATTGGAACGGCCAGACGAATATCTTCCGGAGTTGCTTCCCGTTGTGCTTTATATTGTTCGTATGCTTCGTGGCGGAATGTTTTACCTTTCGGATCAAAAGCAACGGCTATGTGTGTTGGCTTTTCGCGTTTTAATACATCCTCCAGTGTATTCACAAACCCGAATATTGCCGAGGTGTTCAATCCTTTGGAATTGAAACGCGGATTGCGGATAAATGCATAGTACGAACGGTAAATGATAGCATAAGCATCAATCAGAAATAATTTTTTCATAAAAATATGATGTTTTTTATTTTTCAGCAGATTAAAAAAAATTGCAGATAATTATAAATAAAAATCGGACAATTGTGTTCATTTAAAACATTTTTAAACGAATTCTTGTTTAATGATGCGAAAGTTTAAAATTGGAGGTCGCTACTTAAAATGACTGTAAAAGTAATTAAAAATTATACAGAATTAAAAACAATTCGTTAAACAAACGGCAAAAATGTTTACTTTTGCACAGCATCCCAAAACGAATGTTCATATGAACTATATCGAATCAATCAAACAACCTATAATTGCAGAAATGCAATTGTTTGAAAAAACATTTGCTTCGGCACTGAGTACCGACAATCCTTTGTTATTGAGTGTCAATGAATATGTACTTCAAAAAAGCGGAAAACAGTTACGACCAATGTTGGTCATACTTTCCGCCAAATTGTTCGGAGAAATTAATGAATCTACATTGTTGGGTGCTTTATCGCTTGAACTGCTTCACACGGCAAGTCTGATTCATGACGACGTAGTAGATGATACACTCGAAAGAAGAGGAAAACCATCGGTGAATGCCCGCTGGACAAATAAAATTGCGGTGTTGTCAGGTGATTATGTTCTATCAAAAGCGCTCAGCAGTTCGGCAAAAACCAATGATCTTGCTATTCTGAAATCGATGGCAAACATAGGGATGCAGTTGTCTGACGGAGAATTACTTCAACTTGTAAACGGTCAGATTTCGCAAACTTCCGAAGAAAATTATTTTACCATTATCCGTAAAAAAACCGCTTTGCTTTTTTCTACCTGTTCTGAAGTGGGTGGTTTGTCGCTGAAAGTGAGCGAGGAAGATTTGATTCGTTTGAGAAATTTTGGAGAATATCTTGGAATTTGTTTTCAGATTAAAGATGATATTTTTGATTATACCGAAAATATCCAGATAGGAAAGCCGACCGGAAATGATATACGGGATGGAAAGCTGACTCTTCCAATAATTTACGCGTTAAGAAATTCATCAGGCGAAGAAAGGGATCAGGTGATAGACTGGATTGACAAAAAAGAATTTTCACCGGATAATATTCACGCAATCACGCAATTTGCTCACAAATACAAAGGGGTTGATTATGCCAGTGAACAAATGGAAATATATAAAAAAAAGGCCATTGAAGAATTGAGCATTTTCCCTGACAGTGATGTAAAAAAGTCTCTTATTGTATGTGCCGAATACGCTGCAAACAGGGAGTTTTAAAGATTCACCGGAACTACAGAAATTCAGACCAGTTTTTCTTCAAGAGCCATTCGTACAAGTACTGCCGTGTTTTTTGCGTTGAGTTTGAGGAGTAGATTTTTGCGGTAGCTGTTGATGGTTTCTACTCCAAGGTACATTTTATCGGCAATTTCAATATTCGTATTTCCTTCGACAATAAGTTTCAACAATTCCTTTTCGCGCGGTGTTAGCCAGATTTGATTTTGCGAACGCTTTTTCATTAACATGTCAATTTCTTCGCACAAAAAGCGGTCGTTTTCCATTACTTTTTCCACGCTCAGTAAAATTTCTTCGGGCATGGCATTTTTTAGCACGTATCCGTTCGCGCCGTTTTCGAGCATTTGACGCACAATGGCATATTCGTTGTAACTTGTCAGTGCCACAATTTTCACTGCAGGGTATTTTGTTTTTATTTCCCGGCAAAGTTCTATTCCGTTCATATCGGGCAGATTAATGTCGAGCAAAATCACATCAGGAACATTATGGGTCAGAAAACTCCGGCATTCCTTTCCGGAATATGCTGTACCAATAACAGTAACTGTTCCCGAATTGTCGAAAAGTTTTTTTAGCCCGTCCACCAGAATACGGTGGTCGTCGGTAATGAGAAGTTTAATCTTTTCCATTTTCCTGCGCTAATTTTATATCAATACTGATCTCGGTTCCGGTTTTGGGCGATGAAAATATATTTATCGTTCCACCCACAGAATTTACGCGGTTCCGGATGTTTTGCAGTCCGTGTCCTGCAAAACTATTTTCGGGATTGAACCCTTTTCCGTTGTCCTGTACATTGACGGAAATACCATCTTCCTGCTGGATTAGTTGAACATTGATAAGATCAGCTTCCGCATGTTTTACGGCATTGTTAACAAACTCGTGTACAGCACGGTAGATAGTGGTTTCAAGAGTTTTTTCCACTCTTTGTTCTGCCCCGAAAAAATGGAATTTTACATTCGAGAAACTGTTGCAGAAATCCTCCAGCGCTATTTTCAATCCGTAGCGCGAAAGCGATTCGGGCATCATATTGTGAGCCACACGGCGCAGTTCCTGTATGGAATTATCGAGCATTTCGAGTACTTTGTTGAAACGGGAGACATCATCCGATTCCAATACAACATCTTTTTTCATATCGAACAAATTTAATTTTACGGCCGAAAGCATTCCGCCCAGACCATCGTGCAGGTCGCGTGCCAGACGGGTACGTTCGGCAGTTTCGCCATCCAGAATTGCTTGTGTTGCCACCAGTTGCTTTTCCTGTTCAAGCTGGATGACTTTGTGTTCGGCAAGTTCTTTTTTCGTTTTAATCGTTTTTTGACGGAAGTAAAGTGAGAGTATCAATGCAAGTAATGATAACACAACGGCAATACCTACCATCCAATACATTCTTCTTTGTTTTTCCAGTGACTTTATTTTTAAATCTTTTTTTTCAGTCTGGTATTTTTTCTCACTATCAATGGCAAACCGGTGCAATTCTTTTTCGCTGCGGGTTTCAACTATTTCGTAGTATTTATTTAAATATTTTATTGCGTTTTCCTTGTCGTTCAGGTAAATTCCGGATTTTACAATGTTTGCCGCGATATTTTCGTAAACACTTTGGTCTGTTGTGTCGGTGTGCAATGCTTCGAGGGCATAATCCATTGATTGCTTAAACTCATTTTTCTGATAACTGATATTTGAAAGATTAATCAATAACTCTGAAATATCGCTCTGATTGGTTTTCCCTTTTGCCACTTTAAGACCTTTAAGTCCAAACTCCTGCGCTTTGTCAAAATCTTTGAAATGAGTGTAATAAATTTCGCTCTTCTTTTTGTACGTCAGAGCCTGACATTCGAAATCGCCGCAGCGTTTTGCCACTACCAGTGCTTTGTCGGCATATTCCAATGCCTTTTCATAATCTTTCTTTTCTATGTAAATGTCAATCAATCCGTTACAGGCCTGACTTAATTTCCAGTCATCTTTTGCTTCAATACTGGCTTCTTCGCAGAGACGGTAATATTTTTCGGAGAGTTTGTAATTGTGAATATACAGATACAATGATCCCAAATTGCCATAAGCGGTTCTGATTAAGTCGCCGTCTTTTCTTTCTTCCAATTTTGGAAGAAGACTCATGAGAACATTTATCGCTTTTTCATATTCATTTTGCGAATCGTAAAGAATGGCATAAGCGATATAAATTCTGTCGAGCCGAAAATCGTCGTTCGCTTTTTTGGCAAATATTTCTGCCTTTTTGAAATAAAACCATGCGCTGTCCATTTCACCATTGTTATAGCAGGCTATGCCAATGTGGTGATACAGAATGCCGCACATTTTGTCGTTTTTTGTTTTCCTGCTTAGTTCAATACCCTGCAGTGCCAGAATTTTTGCTTTGTCCACGTTGATATTGATATAATCCCAGCTCAGATTATTGTACAGTTTCAGCTGTTCTTTGACAGTAAGATTTTTGTTTGTCCGGAGTACTGTTTCCATCGAATCAGGATTTTGAGCAAGGGCCGGAATGGAAATACAGGCTGTAATCAAAATTATGAATGGTAGAAATAGTTTTGATAATGTGTTGTTTTTCATTTGGTTAAGTCTGATTTGTTGGTTAACAATAAGATAGGAGGACAAACAAATATACAGATTTTTTCAATGGCAAATTTACATTTGAAAAAATATTTAAAAAACCCCTTTTTGGGGGTATTCTGTTTTTTTTTCAACGAATAATTTTACACCGTTCAGATAAACCATAAAAATATTCAGTCTATGAAAATCAATTACCCACCTTTAAACAGGACTGTCAGTATTATTTTGTTATTTGTTTGTGTTACAAATGCTTTTGCTCTTGATTACACTATTTCCTTTACAGGCTCGGGATCTTCTGTGGATAGTGTCAGGGTGCAAAATATTACGAAAGGGACGAACATTAAAGTTCCTTCGGGGCAGGTTTTATTTTTGAAAGATGTTCTGACGAATGTAAATGATTTGTCAGATTCAGGTCAGAAAATTTCTCTCTTTCCAAATCCGGTAACGGATATTTCCATTCTCTCGTTTTACGCTCTCATTTCAGGAAATATCAACATTAATATTGCGGATGTAACAGGGAAAAATATTTTTTCAGAAAATCGAAAAGCCGAAACAGGAAAGAACATATTTAAAGTAAGTCTTCCGCAGGGGATTTTCTTTATTAATATTTCGGGAGCAGGAATTAATTACACGCAAAAGGCTGTCAGTTATTCAAAAAACATTTTAGAGCCTGTCGTTTCAGGGATTTCCAATCAGGCAGGAAATATTCAAAAATCAAACAAGGCAGCCGGAGTTACGATGCTGTTCAACGATGGCGATGTATTGTTATATAACGCTTCATCGGGCAATAATTCAACGATTTTATCAGATTCTCCCTCAGACAGCAAAACGGTCGACTTTGAATTTGCAGAATGCAAAGATGCTGATAACAACTATTATTGCACAATAAAAATAGGTGATCAGCTTTGGATGGCAGCCAACCTGAAAACGACAAAATACAGAAACGGAGAAGATATTCCCAATGTGAGCGATGCCAACGACTGGAAATATCTGTATTCTCCGGGTTGGTGCGACCATAGCAACGATCCAAACAACGGACACATTTACGGGAAACTGTATAATTATTACGCCGTTTCAGACAGTCGCAATATTGCTCCGGAAGGCTGGCACGTGGCAACGAAAGACGAATGGGCTGCAATGATTAATCATGTGGCGACTCACTGGAGTTTTCTCGAAAGCGAAACCAAAGCGCTTGCCTCAAGAGACGGCTGGCGGGCAAGTACAATTGAGAATACACCGGGTTATCAGCCGTTATTGAATAATTATTCCGGTTTCACTGCTAAGCCCGGTGGTGACAGAGGCGGATTCTTCAACGGAACTTTCTTTAATCTTAGCGAAGTTGCTTTTTGGTGGACAGCAACCGATTTTGGAAATATCTCCGATGCCTATTATATGTATTTTGCTTTTGATGTTTACACCACTATTATTTCCAATGGTAAAAAGCAATACGGATTTTCTGTAAGATGCGTAAAAGATTAATTAAAAACATATTAACCAGTAAAGAGTAAGATTATGAAAAGAATTGTATTTATCATCAGTTTATTATTGTTTTTTGTGCTTACAATTGATGCACAATGGCTGAACAAATTAGGAAAAGCAGCTGAAAATGCGGCAAAGCGCGCGGTAGAAAACCGGGTTGAAAAGAAAGCAGCGGAAGAAACCAACAAAGCTCTGGACAAAGTGGAAGGGAAAAAAACAAACAAGGACAAAACCACTGAATCAGAAGGCCAGGGAAAGGACGCACAGGCTAACGGGAATCAAAATGAATCTGCAAAAGCAGGAGTTCAAAGTTTTGAAAGCTATTCAAAATATGACTTTATTCCGGGAGAAAAAGTGATTTTCTTCGAAGACTTCAGTCAGGATGCTGTTGGTGATTTCCCTGCTTTATGGAACACAAATGGTTCCGCAGAAGTAGTAACCACCAATCTTTATCCCGGAAACTGGATGAAATTTGTAATGAGTCAATGTGTTTGGACAGATCAGTTGTTAAATCTCCCTGAAAATTATACGGTAGAATTTGACGTAATTCCAATTGGCGGACTTGAAGGAGACGGAATGAGCGGTTATGATTTTCGCCTGATGCAGGCACTAAACGCAAAAGCGTGGGATAGCGGTTCCACTCCTGGAAATGGTGGTTTTCATTATTCGATGGAATATTTTGGAAGACCCGGCTATGATACTTGGTTTGGTTATAAAATGGAAGAATGTAACAAAGCCAAAATATCGGGATACAATAACGATGAAAATGCAAAACAAAAAATTAATACCAAATATCACATTGCCATTTGGGTTCAGAAGACCAGAGTTCGTTTGTATCAAAATGAAGTAAAGGTATTTGATTTACCCAGAGCTTTTCCGGCAGGATGTGTAAAACCGGACAGATTAAGATTTGAATCAGGCGCCGCAATGATAAGCAATATCCGTATTGCAGTGGGTGCCCCCGATATGCGTAACAAACTGATGACCGAAGGAAAACTTGTTACTTACGGAATTTATTTTGATGTAAATAAAGATGTGGTAAAACCGGAATCGTATGGCACACTGAAAGAAATTGCCAACATATTGAATGAAGTGCCTGATGTAAAAGTAAAAATCGTAGGTCATACCGATAGTGACGGTGCAGATGCCGCTAATCTCGACTTATCGAAACGCCGTGCTGCTTCGGTGAAAAACGAACTGGTCAAAAATTTCAATGTAAACGGAGATCGTCTGGTAACTGACGGAATGGGCGAAACACAACCCGTGGCTCCAAACGATTCGCCGGCAAACAAAGCGTTGAACAGAAGAGTGGAATTTATTAAGCAATAATCTTCATAAATAAATTTCCTTGCTTTATAGACCGTGAAAAAAATGTATTGTTTGCACTGCCTGTACAAATAGAATAATATTCTTGATAATCATTACTCAAAAGTCCTTCTCAAATAAATAAAAAAACCGCTTTCTTTCTCCCTCCCGAAATTTCGGGAGGGAGAAGATGCCCGGATGGCGGATGAGCCTGGCAGAGGGATCTTGGGAGAGTTCTAACTTTCTAAACTTAATTCCAATGAAAAAGAACCTTATTTTCTCATTTATCCTGATTTTATTTGTGGCAAATGTGTATTCTAACATTTTCGGATTTAATTCTTTACAAACTCCTGTAAAAACAGAAGCAAAAGATTTGACTTTGGGTGATGTTTCCACTTCACGAGCAAAACTGACTTACTCAGTTTGCGGTGACGCGGTTACGGAAATCGGTGTGTGTTACGGCACTTCATTAAATCCAACACCGTCATCAGATAAAAATACTATTATTGATTATCAGGGGGATGCTATTGATGTGCCTGTAAAAGTAGATTACAAAGCACGCATTGGCGGACTTGAACAAGGAAAAGAGTATTTCGTAAGAGCTTACGTAAAAAACGAATCAGGAAAAATATTCTACAGCAACGAAGTTTCATTTAAAACTGAAAAAGACAAAACTGATTATGACGCAATGCTGAATGGTCCCAAAAAAGAATACTACGTCAATGGAAACGTGATGAAAGAATATACACTTAAAGACGGACAGGTTGACGGAGAATTAAAATTTTATGATGACTCTGCCAGATTAGTTGCCGATGAATATATAAAAAACGGACTGCAAAACGGTGTGTGTAAGTACTATTATAAAAATGGTCAGTTACAAAGAGAAATCTCTTTAAGAGATGGCATTCAAAACGGTTTTTCGAGAGAATATGACCCTGACGGAACTTTAAGAACAGAAAGTGAATTAACGGCGTCGGGCGACCCTATACAATTCACAGGTGAAGTAAAGCATTTCAATGAAGAAGGAAACTTGATTGAACAAACCTCTTTTTCCAATGGGAAGCTCATATATTCCATACACAAAGATAATCAAGGAAGAACAACTTCCGAACAAATGGATGGAAGTAGAACTGATTATTCCTATGATAATGACGGTTGGAAACACACATCTGCAAACGGTGAAAAATGTACTTGCTCAAGATGCTCAAGTAATTAGTTCAGAAAAAATAATCTTTTGCAATGAGAAAGAAAATAATTTTTACATTCATACTTATATTTCTGATACCCAGTGTAAATTCATTTGCTGAAGCTATATTCTTTTATCAAAATCAGATAAAAACTGAAGCAGTAAATCTTTCCGTTTCAGAAACAAGCACCTCAAGCGTAACACTAAACTACAAAATTCAAGGTGAAGGAATAACAGAAATCGGCTTGTGTTACGGCACTTCTCCGAATCCTACAGTATCGGATTTACAAACAATTATTGAATATCAGGACGATGCAATAGATGTATCCGGATATGTAGGTTATGACACGCAAATAGATGAAATTGAACCTGAAAAAGTCTATTATGCAAGAGCCTATGTAAAAAACAATGCCGGAAAAATATTCTACAGCAACGAAGTGAAATTTACGGCTGCCGAAGAAGATGAATATACCGCAATGAACAGCGGACCAAGAAAAGATTTTTATGCCGACGGAAAATTGATGAGAGATTACAATCTGAAAAATGGTTTGATGGAAGGAAAATGTGTGATGTATGACGATTCGGGGAAAATTTCGGCTCTGCAATATTACAAAAACGGTCTATTGGACGGACATTGTATGTATTATAGTAATGGCAAATTGAGTGGCGAAGTGAATATGAAAGACGGAGTTCAGAACGGAGAAGGAAAAGAATATTATCCGAACGGAGCAATCAAATCCATCAGCAACATTACCGGAACGCCTCCCGATTTAATAAGTATTCATCAGGATTACTATGAAAACGGTCGGCTAGGTGGTGAAGTTTCATTTTCAGGAGATAAATTTCAATACTCTAAAAGTTGGGATGAAAAAGGAAGAATAACATGCGAAAGAACACCCGGTTCGTGGATTGAATATGAATACGATGCAGATGGTCATAAACACTCATATCGGCGGATGTGAAAGTCAATATTCACACCATAATAAAGCTAAAAAGGTGAAATTAAATCAATAATTGAAAATATGAAAACTACATTGTCTGTTTTAATACTTTTTCTTGCGACTACTATTTTCGCACAAAAAAACACCGTAATCCCAAATATCCCACCTGAATATTTGGAACAAATAAAAAAGAATATGCCTGCGGGAACAAAACTTCCTGATGAAGTAATAAATATGATGAATCAGTCACAAAATGGAAATCAGGGAGGTGAACTTCCTTCGACATTAACACCACTTGTTCCAATGCAACCTGTTCAGCAGTATTCATACACTTCAGAATCAACAGCCGGAATTACAGATTATTCCCCGTTTGGTTCAGGCAGAAGTGAAGCTGAAAGAAAATTAGCCCTGATGAATGTTCAAATGGAGCTAGAAAAACTTCCGCTTGTTCTCCCGTCTCCTGAAAGTATCCCTACTCAGGAATTTATGCTTCAAATGGCGGAAGAAAGAAATAAAACGTCAAAGCAAAAATTTCTTCCCGATGACTTAACAGATTATTCACGTACAGTAATTTGGGTACCTGCTTTTGACGGAAAAAAATTAAATAAGCAGCAAGCAAAACAAAATTCGATTTTAGTGGCTTTGGCAACCAACAATAAGCCTGCTCCGTATTTCAATATTGCATTTGCATCGGCAGTCTTTTCACTTGACCCGCAAAGTTCTGTTGCTGCCAATAATTTGGCTTCGGCTATTCTTTCCGGCGGAGAATTAATTTGCGAAAAAACACCTACTGACGAAGCGCTTGCACCTTACCGCAGAGATGCGGAGTTTGCATATTTGTACGCCATTTTTCATTCTATGAACGACAGCAGCAAATGGAGCAACGATGCGTTAACTCCGGCCATCAATCTGGGCAATTTATGTATTGATCTTGGGAAGATGGATCAGGCTCGTTCGCTTTTTGTGGTGGCACGCAAGATTAAACCCGAATCGTGGGACGCAGCGCTGGGTTTGGCTGCTTATTTTATGGCATTAAATCAGAAAGACAAAGCATTAGCCATTCTTGAAGATGATAATTTGGATAAACCGATGAAATATGGCATTCCTATAAAACACAACAAGAGTTTGGAAAAAAGTGAACCCTTTGCCGATTTACCTCCCGAATCGCCCGTTGAAAAATACGAGGAAGGGATAAAAATAATGGATGCGGAACCCATTTTGACTTCTGCCGATTACATTACAGAACTCGACCAAAGTGAACGCAATAAAATGCGCTATTTCATTGAAAATCTACCCGTTAAAGGAAGTTATTCCGTTCCAAAAATAAACAAACTCACTCAATACGCTTCGTTGAAAGCGATTTCATCCCCACAAGGCGTAAGCGCTCTCAACGATTTTGTAGAAATGTTAGGCACATTCACGCTGGGTTCTTATGCTTCAACTGCAAATCAACAATTGGAGTGGCTCAAAAAAATGGGAATGAATGTTGAAATTCAGGGAGTTGATATGGACGATGTGGCAAAACATCCCGAAAAATATGCCGGAAAAGATATGAAAGTCAAAGCGAAAGTTACAGGCAAAGAGGAATTTATGAAAAATATGCAACAAATGAAAAAGGATGCCCAAAAAGCCAAACTGGAACTTGCTACCGGAAAAACCGAAGGAATCACAAAGATTGCCGCACAAATAGATTCAATGCACGCCATACTTTTGATGAATCCCGATGAATATGCCGACCCAATGAATATCATTATGCAAAAAATGAATTACACGGTTTATCAACGAAAAAATAATTTATATAAAGGATATTTGTATTCGTTAAACAAAAAAAACTACAGACAAATAACTGAAATTACAGAACAGGCACAACGAAAGTTGGCTGATTTGTCAAAAGTATGCAATGCTGAAATAGAGGAACTTGACAGAAAAAAAGAAGCTAAAATAATTTCTGAATCTACCTGGGAAATAATGGTGCATAATGTACATTTAAAGTTTTTCCACGGTTCAAATAATATTCAGGAAACGGCTTTCGGTTCGGCAACAAACGTGGTTTCAACAGCTTATGTGAATAAATTTAAACCTAATGCAGAAGGGTATTATTACGATGTATTTCGACATATAGCACTGATTTCCGACCCGGAAGTACGCAAACAAAAAGATGCAGATTTGAAGAATTCAATAAATCAAGCTACAACCTGGTTTTTACAAAGTGTATTGATAGCGCACGGCTCTTTTCAGTAAAAAGATGATTGGGATTGCGGGTGTAGTGAAGAAGGTTTAGCCGCCGCAAGAGAAAAAGAACAGGAAGAAATGGATGCCGCAGAAAATGAGCGCATTGCGAAAAATAAAAATGCAAAAGCGGTGTTTGATTCGGGTGAACTTCCGGAATCTTCTCCTCTGTTCAAAAAATTAGATGCGTATGTTGATGAATATAATTTCGGTTTGATAAAAGTAAGAGCATCTTGTGCCCGCACGGTGGTAGAAGCAAATACGGATTGGTTACCAAATAATCTGCCGTTTAATTTTCATTACAAAAGTACCGAAAGTGAAAACACAGGCGCAATTACACGCAGTGGCGGTATAAAAGTAGGAGTAGACAAAAAACTGGGTGAAGGTGATAATGCCCCGAAAGCAAGCGCCAATCTTAATCTGGACATATCGGTTTCTTCCGACGGAAACGGAGTGGTAAAAGATTATTCGGTAACAGGAGGTGCTACTGCCGGAGTTAAAGTAGGTAATTTTAACGCCGAAGTTGGACTTAACGGTACTATGACAAGTAAAAACGGAGTTACCGACTATTCCGCAACTGCTACAGGAAAAGCAGGTGGCTCGGTTAAATACGGAAATACAACCGTCACAGGCGGAGCGGAATTCTCATATTCTTCAAAAAGCGGATTGGAAACCGATTTCTCAACCGGAGTAAAACAGGATTTTAAAAACGAATACGGTGGTTCGGGTGAGGTAAAAATGGAAGCATCTACAAAAAGAGGATGTTCTGCCTCGGCAAAAGTGGAACAAACATTAGATCCGGCAAAAAAAGTAATGGATCAGGTTAAAAATATTGCAGGTGATAAGGGCCTTAAAGTTCCAACAGATTTTGTAACAAAAACTCTTTGGGATGGAAAATATAAAACGAAACCATAAATCAGAATTCTATGAAATTAAGCAATATTACTGTTGTTGGGTTTATTTTTAGTTATTGCTTGGGAATAAATGTGTCTAATGCTCAGGAATATAAACTTATTCAGGATAAACCCGGAACTTTTAAAACAAAAGACAACGGTGTTTATGGCGAAGGACTTGATTCGTACTACAAAACCTGCCAGTACACAGTAGAAGAACAAAAAACAAATAAACAAAAACTGGATAATCTTGTAACTGTATTCAGGCAAACTCCCGTACTGGCTAAACCCATGGGCTTTGACGAACTGGTTGAATTTTTAAATGGTGCATGCGATTCTAAGTTCGGATACGGGATTCCGGCTACAATAAAATTTGTATTTCAGGATTGGTTTACAGTTGATGGTAAGCTGTTGCAATCGACTGATGAACCGCCGCAGTGGAGAATGGAGGTGAATCAGCTGACAAAACACTACGGAGCGGTTTTCGATTATAAAAATTCTGTTGCCAATGAACCTACCAACCCGGCATACAACGAAGCAAGAAGGGAAGAAGTTTGCTTAAAACTGAGTGAATTCTTTTATCCTCAGGGCAAAAAAGAAACTGTTTCTAATGGAATCGACAGGTACAACGATATGCTTGTCTTCTATAATCCGGAGCGACCAGTGTACTGGAAAAATGTAACAATTCGTGAAATATTCGACCTGATTTTCGAATACACCAGACTTGATCCTGATTTAGCTGCTGTAGATCCTGTTATGCAATATATGAAAGATGAATACAATCGATTTTCGGATGCAGAAAAAAATGGATTTGCCTATTTGGGTAATCCTGAAACTATTTCGAGGATTGGAAGCGACAGCAATCAACTACCGATTTTGAAACCAAATCCGGATTACTGGAATAAAAATCTGAACAGAACTGTCATACAATTTCTGACTATGGAACTACCTCCTGAAAAAGAGGTTGAAAGATTAATGAATCAGTATTTTCAAAATCAGGATGGAGAGTATTATGTTTATCTGATGTTGCATCAGTTGGATATAAATTCCTTAGTACAGATAATTGACAAATAGCTCCAACCCTAAAATCAAAATACCAAGATTCATAATTCCGTTTTTTTGTGTTATGGCATTCAGCTTTATATCCGCCGAAATACATTTCAGTATTTTTTCAATCAGATTTCTCTGTTTTGTTTAACTCTAAAAATCACACTTTATGAAAAAAATAGTTTCGTTACTGTTTTGTTACATATTTCTGTTTTTGAACGTGTATTCGCAAAACCAGAGACGTCCTTCGTTGGCAGATAAACCCGGTTCTTTTGAAATTCTGAAAAATACCGGCTATATAATGCCTAACTCCGGGTTTACAAAAACCGATATTTCAGAAAATTTTAAGCGGATTACCGAGTTGGTTGGTATTGTCAGGCAAAATCCTGTTTTGGCTGATATAAAAGGCTTTATGGGAAGAGCGAGGATTTATACTTATTCTTTTCCCAACTATTGTGGGTATGGCTTGCATGCCAGAGTAAGTTTCGAGTTCAGCGATTATTTTTATAATAGCAAGCAAGAAGTTACTTACAATACCATTGAACCACCCGAATGGTCAGTTAATATCAATGTAATTTCCGGGTATTGGAATAATTTTAATACCGAGAAATGTATGTTCAGCATTTCGTCAAATAAAAAAACAATCGCTCCGGGAATAGATGTGTACGACGATTATACTTACGTAATTTACGATCCATCCCGTCCGCCCTACTGGGTTCCGGTTACTGTTGAAGAAGCTTTTGCCTGTGCCCGTGAAGACGCCAAAAAAGTGAAAGATGATATTGAAAAGAAATACACTAATCAATTCCTCGATCAGGAATGGGCTGCAATTTCGCCTGCCGATTTAAAAAAACAGGCTTATTATGGCGGTGGGATTTCGCGGGTAAGTGCTTCTCCGGGCTTCGAAAGTGAGAAGAATATTTTCCCACCCATTGTAAAAGTGAATCCTGAATACTGGAATAAAAACCTGCCCAAATCGGCCATACAGTTTATTGTTCTCAGTATTTCGATGAATAAACAATACATGCAGAGTCAATACGAAGATTGCGTGAAACACCAGTATTACGGACAAACCTGTAACCTGCGAAGATTCATGGTTTCGTACAGCGAGGAAGATATTAAGAGACTGACACGATTAATAGGAAAATAAGGAATGTTTTTTTTTGAATTTTAGGGGCTAAAAAAATATTCATTTTTGTTGAAAATAATGATTCTGCGTTTAGATTCCATTTCATGTTTTTAATAAGAGTACAACAGAATTGAAGTCTGAATTAATTTTTAAAATAATCGTCTAACCGTTTTATAGAAATTAACCGGAACTATGAAAAATTAAAAAAAGAATGTGTCAAAAGTTTCGCGGATGTTTTTGTCCGGAAGTCCTTTTGACACATTTCCTTTTTTATCAGTAAGAATTTTTTAGAAATACTTCACTTCTTTTCCTTCTATGGAAGAGAGCAGATTGTTGGCAAGGCGGCTGGCACCGAAACGGAATCGGGTATTGTTCAGCCATTCGTTTCCAAGAATTTCTTTTACAATGGTATAATGTTTTACGGCATCTTCGGTTGTTACAATTCCGCCGGCTGGTTTGTAGCTTACCACGCCTCCGGTTTTTTCCTGCCATTCTTTAATGGCCTGACACATGATGTAGGTAGCTTCTACCGTGGCTGCCACAGGGATTTTTCCGGTCGATGTTTTGATAAAATCAGCTCCCGCTGCCATTGCCAGAATAGACGCTTTTTTAATGTTGGAGGCGTTTTGGAGAGCACCTGTTTCCAGAATAACTTTTAAATGTGCCTTTCTGCACGAAGCTTTTATTTCGGTAAGTTCTTCATAAACTTCTTCGTAATTTCCTTCGAGAAATTTACCCACAGAGATAACCACGTCAATTTCCGTAGCACCTTCCATTACCGCCATGGCTGTTTCGGCCACTTTCACTTCGATAAATGTCTGCGATGCTGGAAATCCTGCCGCTACCGATGCAATTCCGATATTTTCAGTAAGGTGTTCTTTAACTACAGGAACAAGTGCCGGATACACGCAAATGGCGCCCACGTTAGGCAGAGCCGGAAAAGCTGATTTGAAGTTATTGACTTTTTCCACCATCGAAATAATTTCGGCATGGGTGTCGGTTCCGTTCAGCGACGTCAGGTCAATCTGGCTCAGACATTGTTTATACACTTCTTTGTTGTCGTTTTCAGAATAGTGTCCCGACAGAATTTTTGCAACTTCCGATTTAATATTTTCATCGTTCAGATTGCAATTATATTGCTTAAAAAGATCGTCGAATTTGCTCATGATAATTAATAGACCTCTTTTCTTAATTGAGTGAAATTGAGGCGTTTTTATAAATTATTTTTAAAATTATATTTCTAAAAATCTCCTTCAGGGGATTTAGGGGTATTTAGTTTTTTGTTTTCAAGATGACGGGTTTTGTCTCTGTCCGTTTTCTTTTGCATGTTTTTTTCAAATGCTTCGGTGAGATTTATTCCGGTTTGGTTGGCCAAACAGATAAGTACCCACAGCACATCGGCCATCTCGTCGGCCAGATTGGTTTTTTTATCCGATTCTTTAAAGGATTGTTCCCCGTAAGTGCGCACAATAACGCGTGCCAGTTCTCCTACTTCTTCAGTAAGGATTGCCATGTTCGTCAGTTCACTAAAGTAACGAACGCCATAAGTTTTAATCCACTGATCTACCTGTTTTTGTGCTTCTTCAAATGTCATTTAATCTTCATTTAAACGGGCAATAATGGTTTCGTTGCCGGTAGTGGAATCACCAACCTGTACAAATATTTCGGTATCGAGCGGAAAGTATAAATCCACTCTCGACCCGAATTTAATAAATCCGAGATGTTCATTCAGATGACATTCTTTGCCAGGATGAGCATATGTTACAATACGGCGGGCAAGCGCGCCGGCAATTTGTCTGACGAGAATTTCAGTTTTTCCTCCTGATTCAATCACCACGGTAGAACGTTCGTTTTCGGTACTCGATTTTGGCAAGAATGCAGCCATGTGGCGTCCGCTGTGATGAGTTGATTTTTTTATCGTTCCTTTTACCGGATACCAGTTGGCATGCACATTAAATACAGACAT